>Ga0335394_10000009_pt1 | contig 235364 bp, 209 predicted proteins | sample MAT03_FD_205741 | JGI IMG/M metagenome (GOLD analysis project Ga0335394, IMG submission 205741) | Freshwater microbial communities from Lake Fryxell liftoff mats and glacier meltwater in Antarctica - MAT-03 (spades assembly) (version 2) ... | reverse complement strand
ATCTGCATGGTAGGACTTGTCTCAGGGACTCACCTACGAATGTAATCAGTTATCACTAGCCAACTTGCGGCTAGGCTAACCGTCCCATAAGCTTTTCAGCTTATTTTGGGTTAAACGAATCGCACGTCAAGCAGTTAATTATACGGAAGTGCCGATCGCTTAATCATTTTATAGGTATCAGCGCGATCGCCCACTAGCCATAATCTCAGATTTGTAGCTCACAACGAGTATGGTACGATACCATTTTTCATCCCAAATCCCAAATCTAAAATCTAAAATACTATGATTCCCAACATTTCCACCATTCCTCTAGTACAGCTTGCTTCAGGCGATCGCATCCACCTCCAACTATACAAGTTTATCGGTGCTAATCCAGGTAAAAAAGCTTACATTCAAGCCAACTTACACGGAGCAGAAATTGTTGGCAATGCCGTTATTCATCAGCTTATTGAGTTTTTGATGACTGTGGATAACACAGACATCGCTGGTGAAATTTGGCTCGTACCTGTCTGTAACCCATTTAGCACCAATCAGCGATCGCATTATTTTTCTACAGGTAGATATAATATTTACGATGGCAAAGACTGGAACCGCATATTTTGGGACTACCAAAAAGAATGTCAAGATTTAGAAACATTCGCTAAATCTCAACTAGAACTTGACCCAGCTACTATCAGGCAAAACTATCTAAATAGGATCAAATTAAGCTTTGAAAAACTCTTAGAAAAAATCAACTCTCCCAGTAGCGTGCCTTTAGATGAACTATATCGATATCATCTCCAATCTTTATGCCTAGATGCCGACTATGTTATCGACATACACAGTTCTAGCAACCAAGGTATAGACTACATTTACGGCTTCCGAGGCAGAGAAGAAAGTGCAAAAGCTTTTTTACTGAATTATCAAATCTTAATTGACAAATGCGATGGAATTACTTTCGATGAAGCTTTCCTAAAGTCTTGGTTAGCACTAGAAGATAGTTTAGCAGAACACGGAAAACCAATCAGCTTTGATATAGAATCTTGGACGCTAGAACTCGGTTCTGGAATGCAAATGAATCCAGAGTCAGTTGCCAAAGGAGTTTTGGGCATTAAAAATTACTTAGCACAGAAAAGTTTATTATCCATTCCTGGCTTTCCCCTAACTGAAACTGGATCGCATCAAATAACTTTCACACACAAAAATCAGATGAAAAAATATTATGCCCCAGCAGGAGGCATGATTCAATCTAGAGTTGATTTGGGGACTTTTGTCAATAGTGGAGAAAGACTTTATCAAATTCTCAGTTTCAATAAAAAAGGTGAATTACCAACTTTAATTGATGTCAATGCCGAACAAAGTGGGTTAGTTTTTGACCTATCCACCAATCACTGTGTTAACCAAGCAGAGTATGTATTAACTATCCTGGAATTAGATACTCAGCAAACTTGAAAATTATTTACAGCCTTTTCAGGTGAGTAGGTACGCGAAACCCGGTTTCTTCAAGAAACCAGGTTTCTGAGGTGTACTTTATCCAACTGCAAGCCGCTATAATTTTTAACGCAAATATTTGGTATGTTGTTGCGCTTTAGCGCTCTTTAAGATAGCGCTAAAGCGCAACAACATACCTGAAAAGTTTTATCATGGGCGATCGACCGGACAGGACATGATATAACTATTGTGAATATTACTTCTGCGTTCCTTTGCGTTAAAAAAAACCTATATTAGTGTTGAAGAATTTGGCATACTCAAACCCTTGAGAGGATACGTCATTTCCTCTTTTGATAACCCCTTACTTTGAACCAATACCCCAAAGCCGCCCAATCCCATTGGATTTATCATTTGGTGTAAAGCATCGCGACGCTGCAAAACTTGCAAGATGGCTTTACCATCAGTAGCATTACTAGAAGAGAGAGAAGCGATGCGGAAACCTAACCCCAATGCCATCAAAAATAACCCTTGCTGGGTAAAACCAATCTTCTGCAAACCGCACAATTCACCCCAGCATTCCAACGCAGTAAAATTAACATGGGCAGTGATATCTTGTCTGCCAATATTTATATAAGGATTGTTATGATGGGCGTGCTGATAGTAACACTGTAGCGTCCCCCCATCTCGACCTGGGCTGTAATAGCGACTGGCTGTATAGCCATAATCAACAGTTAAAAGGTATCCGCTTTGTAGCTTATTTGCAACTGTATTTAACCAGTCCAAAGCGGCTAGGTTAACCTCACTCCGATAGCCATCTGTATAGGAACTAGACATTAAATCAATTTCGACTAATTCAAAATATTTAATCAACTCATTCGTAGAAATTTCAGCCGCTACTTCTACAAAATTAATGCCATCCTGTGTTGTAACGTAAATTTCCCGCAGTTGCCCATTTTCAATAAGAAACTGATGTACTGGTAACGCATCAACCAATTCATTAGAAAAACAGCAGCCAATTATCGATTCAGTTGGTATTTCTTCAATAGCACACCATCGGATTGGCAATTCTCGTAACCGCTGTTGCTGTTCTTTTTTTAATGCCGGTGACTTTTCGACAATGATGTATTCTATGGCATCAAAAAAATCAGGATATTGCCGTTGCGAATATCGCAGAATATCCGCTGCCAAAATTCCTTGTCCAGCGCCCATTTCTACTAACGTAAAAGGCACGGGATAACTGAGAATTTGCCACATTTCGACAAATTGTTCGGCTAGCAATTCGCCAAAATCAGCGCCAAGATGAGGCGAGGTAAAAAAATCACCCTGCGCCCCAATCTTCACTTGGTTAGTGGCGTAGTAACCGTGCTGCGGATGGTACAGCACCAAATCCATGTACTCGGCGAAGGTGATGCGCTGTTGAGGAGTTTGGGAAATGCAATGTGCGATCGCATCACACAACTCCAGATTATAATCATTCATTGTAATTAGTCATTAGTCATTAGTCATTAGTTGTAGGTTGGGCCCTTGGAACGAAACCCAACTTATTAGTTGTAGGTTGGGCCCTTGGAACGAAACCCAACTTATTAGTTGTAGGTTAGGTTGAGCAACGAAACCCAACTTCGACGGCTAGGTTGTTGGGTTTTGCTTCGCTCAACCCAACCTACAAATAGCTAGGTTGTTGGGTTTTGCTTCGCTCAACCCAACCTACAAATAGATTAGTGCGATCGCGGACACAGGAGGGAGGGCCTCCTTTTCTCGCTCCCAGGTTGAAACTGGGAGCTAGGTTTAATATGAGTGGGTGGGCATTGCCTACCCTAGTACTAGCGATCGACCGAACCCATGATAATGTCAATACTGCCCAAAATTGCCACAATGTCGGCAACTTTAGCACCCTTGAGGATGTGAGGGAAAATTTGCAGATTGTTGTAATCGGCTGCACGAATCTTCCAACGCCAAGGGAATACATTATCTTCCCCAATCAAATAAATTCCCAACTCGCCTTTACCGCTTTCAACGCGAGCGTAAATTTCACCCTTGGGAATCTTGAAAGTGGGGGAAATCTTCTTACCGATGTATTGGTAATCAAAACCGTTCCACTCAGATTTTGGCCCGCCTGCCATCCGTTTGGCTTCTAGGTTCTCGAATGGCCCGCCGGGAAGTCCCTTAATAGCTTGGCGAATAATCTTCACCGACTCGCGCATTTCGCGAATCCGCACCAGATAACGGGCGTAACAATCACCCGCAGTTTCCCATTGCACTTCCCAGTCGAAATCGTCGTAGCACTCGTAGTGGTCAACTTTCCGCAAATCCCATTTCACTCCCGAAGCGCGTAACATCGGGCCTGAGAGTGCCCAGTTAATCGCTTGTTCGCGGGTGATGGTACCGATAACTTCTGTTCGCCTGCGGAAGATGGGGTTGTCGGTAATCAAGCGTTCGTACTCATCCACTTTCGGCAGGAAGTAATCGCAGAAGTCTTCGCATTTGTCAACCCACCCATAAGGCAAATCCACTGCTACTCCACCAATGCGGAAGTAGTTGTTGTTCACCAACCGATATCCGGTAGCTGCTTCCCACAAATCGTAAATCATCTCCCGTTCGCGGAAGATGTAGAAGAAGGGCGTTTGAGCGCCAACGTCAGCCAAAAAAGGGCCAAGCCACAGGAGGTGATTGGCAATCCGGTTCAGTTCCAGCATGATGACGCGGATATAGCTGGCGCGTTTGGGAACCGAAATATTGGCTAGCTTTTCGGGTGCGTTGACGGTGACAGCTTCGTTGAACATTCCCGCCGCGTAGTCCCACCGGCTGACGTAGGGAACATACATGATATTGGTGCGGTTCTCGGCAATTTTTTCCATGCCGCGATGCAGGTAGCCGATAACTGGTTCGCAGTCCACCACATCTTCGCCGTCCAGGGTGACAATTAACCGCAACACCCCGTGCATCGAGGGATGGTGCGGCCCCATGTTGAGGATCATGGGTTCGGTTCGGGTCTCAATTCTTGCCATAGAACAGCAATTTTAATTTTTGTTTCGCTGCTTCAATTATATTGGCTTGAGGCTTTGCGGTTGAGTTAAAACTGACCAAAATAGGTATAGCAAATTTCTTGGGTAAAGATTAGCTATCTTCGAGCATTTCTATTTTAGGTGCGATTAATAAGCTTGTCTCGGAAATAGAGTATCCAGGTCAGGCTTATGTTATTATTTTGAACGATTACAACGGGTATAACCAGAAATTCGCCAAAATTATCGGCAAAATAGAAGATGCGTGTATTTATCGCCGCTAAATTTTCCTAATGGATGCGATCGACGATTATTTGACGAATCAGAAGGAACCAGCCGCATTTGTACATATTCCGGTGCTGGCGCATGAGTTAATTGAAGGCTTGGCAATCTGTCCGGGTGGACATTACCTGGATGCTACGGTGGGAGGCGGCGGACACAGCCGTTTAATTCTAGAAGCTGCACCCGATATCCAGATTACGGCTATTGACCGAGATGAAGACGCGATCGCTGCCGCCAAAATCTACCTGGCTGAATATACCTCACGCATCCAATTCTGGCAAGGCAATTTCACAGAATACAAACCAGAAAAAGAACTATTTGATGGTATAATAGCCGACTTAGGTGTAAGCTCGTTCCATCTCGATACAGGTTCGCGGGGCTTTAGTTTTCGGCACGAAGCTGAGTTGGATATGCGGATGGATCGCAGTCAATCCCTGACAGCAGATGAAATAATCAACCATTGGGAAGAGGCGGAGCTTGCGGATATTTTCTACAAATATGGAGAAGAACGGCTATCGCGGCGAATCGCCAGAACGATCGTAGACAAGCGTCCGTTTCAAACGACGACTGAGTTAGCAGAAGCGATCGCACGCTGCGTACCCCGCCAATACCGTTACGGCAGAATTCATCCAGCTACCCGCTCTTTTCAAGGACTGCGAATTGCGGTCAATCAAGAGTTAACGTCTTTAGAAACATTCCTGTCTTTAGCACCCAAGTGGCTAAAACCAGGCGGGAGAATTGGTATCATCAGCTTTCACAGTTTAGAAGACCGCATCGTCAAGCACACTCTGCGAAATTCAGAAATATTGCGGGTGCTGACGAAAAAGCCGATTATACCACAAGAAGAAGAAATACAAAGAAATGCGCGATCGCGTTCTGCCAAACTTAGATTTGCAGAAAAAGAAGGGGCTAGGGAAAGAAGGGGCTAGGGACTAGGGGCTAGGGAAAGAGGAGAGTGGGGGAGTGGGAGAGTGGGAGAGTGGGAGAGTGGGGGAGTAAGTAACCTTTCTTCGGCTACCAGTCATTCGCCGGGACAGTGGAACCCCACCCCCAACCCCTCCCCGCAACAGGGAGGGGAGAAATGCTCCCCCCTCTACGAGGTCGGAGAGGGGGGTTAGGGGGGTGAGGTTTGTCCCGGTAATGGTTGGTAGACCTTTTTTCTTCTTCCACTGACAACTGACAACTGACAACTGACAACTGACAACTGACCACTGACAACTGACAACTGACAACTGACCAATGACCAATGACTATTTCAGAAGCCTTCTAGTTTTTTTGACTTGGTTGCGATCGTTCGATGGAGGTAGCTCGCGGGGAATTTCTACTCGGAAACTAGAACCCTCACCCACCTTACTTTTAACAGAAATTGTTCCCTTCATCATCAGCACCAGCGATCGAATAATAGTCAACCCTAAACCAGTGCCGTAGTGTAACTTTGTAGTGCTTTGATCTACTTGTCGGAATAGTTCAAAGATATATTCTAAGTGTTCCTGAGCGATGCCAATTCCTGTATCCATAACCGTTATAGCCAATCGGTCATCAGACACTTCAGACACCTCCACCTTTACACCACCGGCAATAGTGAACTTGATAGCATTGGAGAGCAGGTTAATCAAAATCTGCCGCAAACGCGCACTGTCGTTGACAATCAACGGGTTATTCAGAAAAGTGCAAACCTGCAAGTCGATGTTCTTCTCTTCCGCTAGAGAACGAATTTCTTCGGTAGTGGTTGTCACTAGAACGGCCAGATTTATTTGTTCGCGTTCCAGATCCATGCGACCCGCCTCAATTTTCGAGAGGTCGAGGATGTCATCGATCAGGGTTAACAGGTGTTTGCCATTGTTGAGGATGCGTTCTACCATGTTTTCCTGTTCGGGAGCGAAGGACTGTCCTAGCTGCGGTTGAGAAACTTCGCCTTCTTGGGCCAAGATGCGGCGCGATCGCATTCCCGGACGCAAAAGCAGTTGGGAAAAACCAATAATGGCATTCAACGGAGTCCGCAGTTCGTGAGACACGGTAGCTAAAAACTGCGATTTGAGTCGGGCGGCTTCCAAAAGTTGCACATTTTGCAGCCCAATCTGCTCCCGCCGGTCTTCCAATTCCCGGTTTTGATTGCTCAAAAGTTGGTTCTGCTGAGCTAAACGTTCCTCTCGCTCCTCTAAAGCCTTGATCAATCGAGCATTATTAATAGCTAGAGCCGCCTGTTCCCCCACCGCCACCAGCAGGTGTCGGTCTTCCGGATCGAAAGCATACAAGTCTTCCCAATTACCTATAGCCAGCACCCCCAACCGCCCAGACTCAGCCGACTCAATCGGAACTGCACAGACCGAGGCGGGGGAAACAATTTCAGATTGACCACTATTTTGAAATCTAAAATCTTCAATCTGAAAATCCTCGCTGACTGATGAAGAAGCAGTCGAGAGGGCTACCGCCAGCCATCCTTCCCTACTATCCAAAGCATCTTCCAGTCGTAATTTTTCCGTGCCTATGCCAGCTGTAACCGTCAATAGGAGCCGATCGCACTGAGCGTTATGTAAAACGATCAAACAAAACTGCGCCCCGCCGATCGCATCGCAAACCGACTGAACCATCACCTGCAAAAGGTCTGGCAAATTGGCAAGACGTTGGTTGAGCAGATTTGTGAGGCTTTGCAGCGTTCGCAGTTGTTGCTGCTGTTCTCCCAAAATTACGATCGCCTTACGGAGATTCTCGCCCGCCTCTTGGGACTCCCGATAAAGCCTTGCATTATCAACTGCTAGCGCCGCCCGACGCGCCAGATCCTCTACCAACTCTAGGTCAACCTGAGTATATTGACGCCCGCACTCCGATATACCTAAAGTAATGACTCCCAGCGTCCGGGAGCGAGCGACTATAGGCACGCACATAACAGACTTAGGAGCCAACTGGCGCAATATTGCCTGTTGCTGAGCATCTTCAGCTTTGGCTAATACGGTTTCATCTTTAATTTCGGGGTAAAATTCTGACTGCCCAGTCTGCAAAACCTTCCCTACTCCAAATGAGGCATTTGGATTAATTGGGTACAGGCGTTGCATATCCTGCAAAGATGCCTTCTTAACTGGGTCTGCGTGGGAGAAAGCTACACGGCGGAGGGTAGGAGAAACGGGCATAGGCCATATTTCCACATTTTCCACCTCAAGTACATCGATAAAGCACCAGTCGGCAATTTGAGGGACTGCCAGATGAGCCAGATTTGACCATGTGATTTCGTAATCTAGAGAGATAGAGAGAATGGTGCTGGCATCAGCCAAAAAGCGTTGGGAATCTTCAGCTAGCTTGCGAGCGGTAATATCGCGGCTTACTGTAAGAACATATTCGGGCGAACCGTTCTGGGCAAATTCCGGCACCAGACGAGCTTGATAATATCTCGTCTGTCCGTTGGGTGCTAAATAATCGAATTCCATTACCTGTTCTTGCCCCGTTGCGAACACATTTTGCAGGCACTCTTGCCACTGGAGGTTTGTGTTTGGTGGTAACCTTAACGCCGAGAAAGTTTTGCCGATGAGCGTTTGAGGCACCATTCCAGTTGTCCTTTCCAAAGCTGGGCTGACGTAGACTAGGCGCAATTCTCGATCGTAGCGGGCAATTATGTCGGGGGCATTTTCGACCAGGGCTTTGAATTCTTGTTCGCGCCGGTGTAAAGCTTCCTCCGCCCGTTTCCGCTCGACCGCGAAAGCAACGTTACTGGCGATCGTTTGCGCTAATTGAATTTCTTGTTGAGTAAACTGATGCGGCTTGTTGTAGTAAAGCATAAACTTGCCGATCGGCTTTTCTTGTGCCACTAGAGGAATGAACCCCAAAGCACGAATACCCTCCTTAAGAATTTTAGATTTTAGATTTGAGGTTGCAGATTGAACATTCTCTTCCTCAATCTCCAATATTAAATCTGAAATTTGCCATGTTGACGTTTCCACATCAGAAATGCAAATTGGCTCCGGATTATTGGTATCGCAAGACCAAGGCGAATGTCCTTCCACGCTGCGCCGATATTCCTCCGATAGTCCGTACCAAGCCTTGAAGCGCATCACCCCATCGGGATCGAACAGAAGTACGGAAGTGCGATCGGCCTTGAGAGCCCTAGTAAGACCATTTAATGCTACTTCATAAATCTCTGACAAAACAGCCGCTCGACTAACTGCATCAGTTATTTGATAAATAGTTTGTATTTGGTCAAAGCGGCGGCTCAACTCCTTTTGGGCAAGCTTTGCCGAGTTAATATCGCTAATAATACCTGCCATTCGCACTGGTCTGCCTTGGCTATCCCGTTGCGCTTTACCCCGCGTCATGCAGTAGCGATATTCCCCCGATGTATGACGCAGGCGAAATTCTAGGTTAAATTCAACGTTTTGACAAAGATGAGCAACGAGCGCCGAAGTGAATTTCTGCCGCTCTTCTGGATGGATGAGTTGCGAGAGTGCTTCCCAAGTGCGAATAGCACAGGAACCTTCCACCCCAAATCCAGAGGCAGACAAACCGATAATTTCTACTAGACGGTCATTCCAATAAATCTCATTTTTGCTAATATCCCAGTCCCAAATAACATCGTTTGAGCCTTCGAGTACCAGGCGATAACGTTCTTCGCTAATTTTTAGTTCTTGTGTAGCTCTTTGCGCTTCCATTTCCGCTCGGTAAATGCGAATCACATTGCGTAGGCTTCTAGAGAGAGATTCGGTAGAAAGTTTTGCCTTAGAAATATAGTCAGACGCTCCCGCCTTCATCATTTCAACCGCAATTTGCTCATCTCCTTGGCCGGTCAACACCACCACAGGCATTTTAAAACCCACAGAGCGCAATTGCTTTATGAGTGCCAATCCATCCGCATCTGGTAAGCGATAGTCGAGGAAGATACAATCGAAGGTCTTCTGCCTTAAAGCTGCTAGAGCCGTAGCACAACTCTCCGCCTCCGACAGTTCGATCGCTTCACCGGCAGCCTTGAGCGATCGGCGAACGACCATACGATCGACCTCATCGTCATCCACCACCAAGATTTTCAGCGTCTCTTCTATCATGATTCGATACTTTAAAATCTAAAATCTAAAATCTAAAATCTAAAATGTCTCAAGGTATCTCGTTCAGAGTCCAGTACTTGTTAATTGTTGCCATAACCTCCACAAATTTTGTGAACGTTACTGGCTTAACAATGTAGCCTGCTACATTCAGGTTATAGGCTTCTAATTTATCTTTCTGTTCATTGGATGTCGTCAGCACAATGACAGGTATCGTTCGCAGTTCCGGGTCAGTCCGCAATTCTCGCAAAAACTCAATTCCACCCATTTTGGGCATATTGAGATCGAGTAATATCAATCGCCGAGTCGGGGGTATGAGTGGTGGCTTTCCACGGTCACGCAGCATGAATAGAGCTTCCACCCCATTGGCAGCTACGTAGAGTCGATCGGTGATGTTATTTTTCTCGAATGCCCGTTGCACGATCATTACATCAACATCATCATCATCGACAAGTAAAAGGTTTGTCAGTTTGTCATCGGTCATTGGTTATTAGTCAGTTGTCAGTTGTCAGTTGTTAGTGGTCAGTTGTCAGTTGTCAGTTGTTAGTGGTCAGTTGTTAGTGGTCAGTTGTCAGTTGTCAGTTGTTAGTGGTCAGTTGTCAGTTGTTAGTGGTCAGTTGTCAGTTGTCAGTTGTTAGTGGTCAGTTGTCAGTTGTCAGTTGTTAGTGGTCAGTTGTCAGTTGTTAGTGGTCAGTTGTCAGTTGTTAGTTGTAATTAATTATTTTTTGACTTTTGACTTTTGACTTTTGACTTTTGACTTTTGACTTTTGACTTTTGACTTTTGACTTTTGACTTTTCTAGCCCCTAGTTATTATTTTGGCCAAGTAAAGCGAAAGGTGGCTCCCCTATCTTGATGAGATTCTAACCGGACGCTCCCCCCTTTATCTTCCACAATTTTCTTCACCAGAGATAGCCCGATGCCTGTATTCTCAACTCGATCGCGCGGTACGAGGGTTTGGAAGATCACAAATACTTTCTCATGGTACTGAGGATCGATACCTGGCCCATCATCTCCAACGGCAAATTCGTAGAAGTCACCTCGATCTTGTCCGGAAATCTCTATGCGTCCGTCGGTGCGGTGATGGTGTTTGATGGCGTTGCTAATGAGATTGGCGAACACTTGTTCTAGGGGCAACTGCTCCGTAGCGAACACCGGCATTTCCGACTCCACCGTTATAGTAAATGTGGGTGGCGGTGCCAGAGAATCGATGATGTTTTGTAACAAAGTGCCTACATCCACTATTTCCTTAGCAGTTTTTACCCTTCCTACGCGGGAATAGGTGAGGATACCTTCAATTAAAGCTTCCATGCGGTGAACGCGCCCCCGCAACAAGTTCATTTGGTGTCTGGTGTCCCCGGTTAGCAAGTCTTGTAGGTCTTCTTGTATCCACTGGGAGAGGTTAGCGATCGCACGCAGGGGTGCTTTCAAGTCGTGGGAAACAATATAGGCAAACTGGTCGAGTTCCTGATTGCGCTTTTCCAAATCCATATTTGTTTTCGCCAAGACAGAACTCAGACGAGCTAGTTCGTTGGCCCGATCGCGCATAGCTTCAGCCGCTGATTTTCGCTCAGTAATGTCAACACAACAACCGATGTAACCGGCAAAAGTACCATCGGGCATAAATCGTGGCGTTCCCGTATCCACAATCCAGCGATATTCCCCCAGCCTACTTCTGAGGCGGTATTCCATCTCAAACGGCTTGCGGACATTAAAAGCTGTCATATAAATATCCCCGCAGCACCGAACATCCTCTGGATGAACTTCTTCTACCCAGCCGATCCCCAGTTCTTCTTCCATACTTCTGCCAGTAAAATTCAACCAAGCTTGATTGAAAAACGTATATTGCCCATCCGTTCCAGACATCCACAACAGCACCGGCGCACTATTCGCCATCGCCCGAAACCTTTCTTCGCTCTCCCGCAAGGCAACTTCTGCTGACTGGGATTCGCGGTAGAGGCGGGCGTTATCAACGGCTAAGGCAGCACGACAGGCAAGATCCTCTGCCAACGCCAAGTCTGACGCACTGTAGTGACGCCCTGACTCATCTGAGACAAACGTGATTGCGCCCAGTGTTCGATCGCGCGCAATCATGGGTACTACCATAGCCGATGAGAAACCGATTTCTCGCATGATTGCCAAGTGTTCCGCATCGCGGGCAGTGGTAACGAGAAGCGAGTCTGGTATGTCGGGATACAACTCGGATTTACCCGATCGCAATACATTTGGAACACCATGTTGAGCGTTGGGATCGTGGGGGTAACGTTCCTGCAACTCTTGCGCCCACTTAACTTTTGAAGGGTCTACATGAGCTACCGCTAACCGCCGGATTGAAGGTGATTCGGAGCTTATATTGACTCTTTCCCCCCCTCTCCCACTCTCCCACTCCCCCACTCCCTCTCTCTCTCCCTCCTCCCAGACATCCACAGCACACCAGTCCCCCACAGTAGGAACCGCCAGACGTACCACCCGCTCAAGTGTGCTTTGGTAATCCAGCGAACTTGCCAATTCCTTGCTTGCTTGGGACAGAAAACGCTCCACTTCCTGTGACTGTTTCTGAGCCTCAATATATGTAGCTGTACCTACCCAAGAAACAATCTTTCCTTGTCTATCGCGCATTGGCATCGCCCGGCCCAAGTGCCAGCGATATGAGCCGTCCGATCGTCTGAAGCGATACTCAACTTCGCAGCCAGAGCCTGTTTCCAGGGCTATCTTCCAGTCTTCCAGACACTGCACGCGATCGTCTGGATGCACTACTGACTGCCAGCCCCAGCCTTTGCTTTGCTCAATAGTAGTTTCTGTATACTCAAACCATCGCTGATTGAAGTAATCCACAGCACCATCCGGTTGTGCTGTCCAGACTATAAGTGGCATGGCATCCGCCAAGTTGCGGTAGTGTTGTTCGCTTTGACTGAGCGCTTCTTCTACCTGTTTGCTTTTGGTGATATCCAATCCCACACCAATCATCCGCACTGAAGAGCCAGCTTCGTTGCAAAAAACGCGCCCTTGTGTTTGTATCCAATGGATGCTACCGTCAGGCCAAACAATGCGAAATTCGATATTGTAATTTTCTTTATGCTCGACTGCATCAGCTATTGCTTGCCTGACAAATTCGCAGTCCTCAGAATGGACGCATTCGAGAAAAGCTGCAAAGGTGCCTTTAAATGTGCCAGGAGCAAGGCCGTGTAAGGGTTCAAGCGTATCTGACCATTTCACTTCACCTGTGAGGATATTCCAGTCCCAAATACCCATGCGGGTGACATCAAGGGCAAATATCAGTTGGTCTTGGCTCGCTTGTAACGCTGCCTGTTTCTGCTGTAGTTCTATTGCTTTAGCTAATATATTGGCTAGAGCCTTGACAAAATTAACGTCGTCTTCGCTGTATTTCCGTTGCCTGTTTGTGCAGGCACTCACGATGCCAAAAGGTTGCTCTTGACCCTCAATGACTGCGCTGATACCACTCACCACACCATGAGCGTCCAAAAAAGCTAAAAATTCTTCTTCCTCTTCCCCTCTACCCACCTGATTTTGCCCAAGTTCGATCGTTACGGGCGTACCCGAAAGCAGTTTATTGACTGCTTGTTCATTTTCGGCTAAAATTACTTCACTTACAATATCTTTTTGCCAACCCACACCCGCCCTAACAATAAATCCTTCATCTTTCTTTAACAAATCCAAAACCAGAGCGTACTTAACACCAAGAGTCTGCGTAATCAAATTAACCGCGTGGTCTAGTAGACTTTTCATGTTGCTTTCTGCCAGGGCAAGTTGACTGAGTTGCGCCAGGGCTGACTGCTTTAGTAATTGCAATCTAAGTTCTTCTTCCACCTGCTCATTCCTCCATTGCTTGTCGCGAATTATACTAAAAACACCCTGTGTGCCAACAACCCGGCCTGAAAAAGTAAGCTCGACGGGAAAAGTGCGATCGTTTTGGCCCTGACAAATAATTTCCAGGTCAAAAACCGTTCTTAAGGGAAATCAAGCTGCTCTCATAATGCCAGCCTGCTTATAATGCACGCGACGTGCGTTCGTCAAGAGGGTGTTACATAAAACAACACCAAAGCGCAAGATCGGGATAATCGCCTTCAATAATCTCCACCTAAAGTAGCGCGGAAGCTCTTAAGCTTCGCGTATGAGAGACTAAAGGGGAACTGGAACGCGAAAAGGCTGACGCGCCTTCAAATATCCGTACTTTCAGGTAAAATACTTACAAAGTTGAAAAATACCGTCGGGCAGACGGAAATTAACGCCTCTGGAGAGAATGGTCTCTGCTTAGTTGGGCAAACTCAATTAAGTAAGCCGACTCGTAGAAAGAGGAGAGCTACAAAGAGCAATCTTTGGAATCCCCCGCTACTTGTACTGAGCGAAGCCGAAGTATATTCGGTACTCCTTTCTTAGCGGCGGGAGGATGTCAAACCCCTATGTCCAGCTTTGTGTCAGTTTTATGTAGCAGGGAACCCGCTATACTCATACCAGTAACGGTTGAGATAGGTGGTTAACAGGCGATCGGCACAAAGCGAGCGGTTCCTTGAATTCTGGGCATCATCTTGCGATGTCCCTTTTAAATTGTGGCTGGTTGGCAAGGTAATGGATCGCGATCTTAAAATCCAAATACGATCGAAACAACCAAATCAATATCGGCTTGGCAGCAGCAGAGCTATTGTTTCTAGGCAATAGCACAAGGATGGGAATTAAACTATCTTTATAGTGTCAATCTATCGAGATTTTAAAAGTCCCTTCCCCTACCGATAGGCGTAATTTACCTAAACCTCTGGAAAGACTTGTGATTTGTTGGTTTGGCAAAAGTTAAAAAGTTAGAAAATGGGAACGTTGACAATGAAACAAATTCGCGTTGCCCTCATTGAAGATCATGACCTCACCCGTGTGGGGATTAGGACAGCACTACAACAGCGAGAAGAAATTACTGTTGTAGGCGAAGCCGCAAATGGCAATGAGGGATTAAAGCTGCTACAGGCAACAAGACCAGACATTGCGATAGTTGACATTGGTCTGCCAGACATGGATGGGATTGAGTTGACCAGGCAGCTAAAAGCATCTATAGCAGAAGACCAGCAAGGCCCAAAAGTCTTGATTTTGACATTACAAGACAACCAAGAAGCTGTACTGGCGGCTTTTGCAGCAGGGGCAGACTCCTATTGCATGAAGGATATTAGTTTTGATAATTTGCTAGAAGCGCTGCGAGTGACCCAAGAAGGGAACTCGTGGATCGATCCCGCGATCGCAAGGATTGTACTCAAGCAGACTCGTCAAGCGGCCACCCCGGCAACATCGCCGTCAAGCAGTGCCATCGAAGCAGCTAACTCTAAAACTGTTGCGATCGCAGCAACAGAACCAGAGTACAGTCAAATGCTGGAAGCCTACCCCTTGACAGATCGAGAATTAGAAGTCTTACAACTGATTGTGGAAGGCCACAGCAATGCCGCGATCGCTGACAAGCTCTACATTACTGTAGGAACTGTCAAGACCCACGTCCGCAATATTTTAAACAAACTCTGTGCCGATGACCGTACCCAAGCCGCTGTCCGTGCCTTACGCTCCGGGTTAGTGGGATAATTAGCTAGTTTTGTCATTGGACATCTCCTTTCAAAGAATGTAGAGACGTTGCATGCAACGTCTCTACAAGGGTTACAGGTAACGCACCTTTAATTTCTGGAGAAGTCTATTGGTGGATAGTCATTAGTCATTCGTCAGTAGGGGCGAAGCATTTATGGCTAAAAACTTAGGGATTTAGTCAAAGATTATTTACACAAATGCTTCGCCCCTACATTGGTCAAGAGTTATTGATTATTGGGAAAAAGGAGATTGGTTATGGGGGTAATGACTATTGACCAATGGCTAATAACTAATGACTATTGACTAATGACTAACTTGCAAGTGGAGTAGCAAATGAGTCGGGGAGATGGCAGCAAACTCAAACTCATGGTGGTGGATGACGAACCTGATAACCTCGATTTGCTCTACCGGACTTTTCGGCGTGACTTTCAAGTCCACAAAGCCGAAAGTGGGCCAAGTGCCCTAAACGTACTGGAAAAAGAAGGTGAAATGGCCGTGATCATTTCCGACCAAAGAATGCCCCAGATGAATGGGACAGAATTTCTGGGTCGGACAGTAGAGCTATTTCCAGATACGATTCGCATCCTCCTGACCGGCTACACGGATGTTGAAGATTTAGTAGAAGCGATAAATTCAGGTCAGGTTTTCAAGTACATCACCAAGCCGTGGAATCCGGCTGAACTCAAAGGGGTAGTTCAACAAGCCTCGGAAACATATCACGTCCTCAAGCGAAGAACCAACGAACTTCGCCGCGCTTTGCAGCGAGAAACCCTATTTAACGCCGTTACCAGCGCCATCAGGGAATCGATCGACTATGCTAGTATGCTGCAAAGAATTGTAGAAACGATCGGACAAACTTTTGGAGCTAATAGTTGCCTTCTGCGACCAGTAGAGAGCGATCGCTTACTAGAGGACATCTTTCTCTACAAAGCTCCCGACGCAGAAAGCACCAGCATCCCTGACTCGCTGCTGCAATCGGTCGTAGAAAGCCGTCAGACACAAATTGTCCAAAGCGATGACAATGGCAACACCTCCTTACAACTGGTCGTCCCCCTGATCTGCCAGCAAGACCTGCTCGCCATTTTGTACATTTACCAGCAAGGCACCCGCTCACCCTCCTCTCCCGAAGACATTCAGCTCATTGAAAGCGTCGCGGAACAAGCCGCCCTCGCCGTCTCCCAAGCCAGACTGTACCAGCGTACAGTCGAACTAGCCCAGCAGATGCGAGCCGAACTAGAAGTGGCTCGCCAAATCCAAAACAACCTGCTGCGCCAGAGTTGGCCAGAAGTAGAAGGCGTAAAGGTGCAAGCCTGCTGTTTCCCAGCACGAGAAGTGGGGGGCGATTTTTTTGAAGTCTTTGTCCACCCCAAAGGGGACATTTGGCTAGCAGTAGGAGATGTCTCCGGCAAAGGCGTCCCAGCCGCTTTGTTTATGGCTAGTGCCATTTCGGTGATGCGACGAGAACTTTCTCAAGAAAATCCGCCAGAGCCGCACATTGTGATGCAAAATCTCAATAGTGGCCTGTCAGACGATCTTGTTAGCAACAATTGCTTCATCACGATGGTTTTGGCTTGTTACACGCCCTCGACAGGTCAGTTGGTCTACGCCAATGCTGGCCATATCTATCCCTTGGTCTGGTCTTATCAAGACGTGGCTAAAAAAGTAGAGGGAATTGAACCCAATTTCCTCAAAGTTCGGGGCGTTCCACTGGGCATCCTACCCATCTGGAAAGCCGCTTCTGGCAATATCTTATTAAAGTCTGGGGAAGCACTTTTATTGGCGAGCGATGGAATCACCGAGGCAACCGTCACCCCGGAAATAGTAAAGCCTGGAGATGTCGCTAGTAGCGGACACAACCCGGTTATGCTGAAACAAGAAGGTCTCTGGGAGCTGCTTATAGAAGAGTCGGGTCCTTTAGACTTGACCAATTTATTAGCTCGTGTCAGGGGACAAAACCAAGTTCAGGAAGACGACCAAACAATACTCTCTCTGGAGGTTCTGTAGTCAATGAGAACGGAGCTGCATATTCCCAGCGACTTAAAGTTTTTGACGATCGTGGAAAACTGGCTCCTGGGCTGTTTGGAAACTGAGTTAGGCGATTCGTCAGTAGACTGGCCTCGCCTCTCTAATCGCCTGCGTCTGGCCTTGGTGGAAGCTTACTCGAACGTGGTGCGCCACGCTCATAGGGATCAACCGAATTTACCAATCCTGATTCGGTTGGAACTAAAAGAAGGCGATCTTGCCTTGGAAATCTGGGACCACGGCAAAGGATACGACCTATCTACTTATCTGCCACCCAGTCCGGAGGATAAGCAGGAAAGTGGTTATGGCTGGCTAATCATGAATCGGTTGATGGATCGGGTTGAGTACCGCTTACAGGTAAACGGTCGCAATTGTCTTAAGTTGGAAGCAAATTTGCCAATGCTAACTGAGAAGCGATAAAGTCCCTCAACTTTCCTACCGTTATTGCGGCAATTAAGCTCCTGACGATCGAGCTGTTCACTTTAACAATCGGGGTGCATATTGCTAGCCAAAAATATCACAACTTGGTGGAACAGCCACTAAGCAACAATGTGTATTGCAGCTAAAAGCAGTTTGGGTAAGATCGCAACTGTTGACAATACCCATTGTTAATTTTTTCCTGACTCTACTGGTTAACAACAAAGATCCTAGCGACGCAGCTTTAACAACTCCTGGGGTTCATCAACAGTAGTCACTTTCCTAACATTTACTTACAAACACTCACTTTTCCTCACGCCCTTGCCACACTCGCCCAAATCCATAGTAAAATTTGGCTATGCTACTGGGATTATTAACCGAAATCAAAGTCAATTCTTCGCTGCGGCCATCTCTAGCCAAACACGCAGGCGTAGCACGTCACGCCTGGAATCAAGGTTTGGCTTTATGTCAAACTGTCTTAGAACACAACCGTTCTCATCCAGAATCCAAAATTAAATTCCCCACAGCCATTGACCTCCATAAATGGCTAGTAGCATCAATAAAATCCCAAAACCCTTGGTATTACGAAGTAAGTAAATGCTTCTGACAAATGCCTTAAGGCATTTGTCAGAAGCATTTAAACAGTTCTTATTAGGTGTAAAAAACTTTCCTAAATTCAAAAAGAAAGGTCACACAGACTCATTTACTCTGGATGGTTCAATCCACATAGAACACCAGAGCATCAAAGTACCAATCTTAGGAAAGCTAAAAACTTTTGAGCGATTACCAGTAGGGACAAAACCGAAATCAGTCACCATTAGCAGAAAAGCAGACAGCTGGTTTATCTCATTTAAAATAGAAAGACAGAGCCAATCAACACCAAAAAAGCGTGATGTAGTGGGAGTAGACTTAGGAATAAAAACCCTAGCTACCCTATCGACAGGAGAGATATTTCAAGGTGCAAAGTCTTACCAAAAAGCCAAACATAAATTAGCCAAACTCCAACGCATTGTAGCACGTCGTCAAAAAGGTTCTGCCAACAGGTTTAAAGCAGTCAAAGCCTTAGCTCGTCTGCATCAAAAGATCGCCAATATCCGCTTGGACACATTACATAAACTAACTAACTACTTAAGCAAAAACCACGCGGTAGTAGGAATTGAGGATTTGAATGTGTCAGGGATGATGAAGAATCATTGTTTAGCTGCATCGATAGGAGATATGGGATTTTATGAATTCCGTCGGCAATTGGAATATAAATGTCCGTTGTATGGCAGTAAGCTAGTAGTGATTGGTAGATTTAAGCCAAGTAGTAAAACCTGTTCAAATTGCGGAAAAGTCAAAGAGGTTTTGGAATTATCAGAACGAGTTTATCGATGTGATTGTGGCTTAGAATTGGATAGAGACTTGAATGCCGCAATTAATATCGAGAAATTAACGCGGGAAGTTCTCTCGTGTCTGCTTGTGGATGGGGTGCTGCCGACAGTCCCAGATGAAACAGGAAGTTTTTGTTAATGAATGTTAGCAAAAATCGAACGGAGAAGCTAAGAGTTTGATGGTGGCTGAGAAAATTTGCCGCTGTGGATTGAGTATCAATACCCAACTGACATTGACGCCAAAAACTGGTGTCTGTACCTTCCCACTTACCTGAAACTGAATGTAGCCATCTTCAAGGCTCTGCTCAATGCCTTCGCGAGGATAAAGTTGCATCCCTTGAGCTTCTTGTTGCAAGTATGCCGCGATCGCATCTGGCCCCACTACCGGCGACTCAAATGGCGGCAGCATCGCCCCATCAACAGCAAACAAAGCAGCTGTTGCCTCAAAATCGCCCGCATTCAACGTCTCGAAATAACCTAGTATCACTGGTTCTGTGACACCCGCAATTGTTAAATTTAGGCGATCGCCAGACTGTAAATTTGAAGGGATAAGATCGGCTGTTTGCATAGGAATTTCTGTTTCTTGAAGCTAAAGGTTAACTGGGACAACTAGACAAAATTAAGTTTGACCGCGATCGCAAACATTCAACAAATTAAACAAAAAAAGCAGGTCAAAACCTGCTCCCTAAGAGGGATTTTGCCTAAAGTTGGCAAAATTCTACAAAATTGCGATTTAATGGAAGTTTTGACCGACGCGCAGCCTCGGTCAACGCCACCTTTCTATTTACGAGTCAGGTTTAGCAGTTCTTTGGGAGACGCCAGCAAGTCGATCGCCACAAAGAAAATCTTGCCTTCGCGATCAAGTAAGAACCGCCACGCCATGTTCATCAGAACGTTGGCCCCAAACCAAGGAGTTTGTACTTTGCCGGTAATTTTAAACTGCTTATAGCCATCTTCAATGCCCTCGGATATGCCCTGTTGAGGCATCATGTTGAGTCCTTGCGCTTCTGCACGCATATATGCAGCGATCGCCTCACGACCAACAATCGGCTTCTGGAAAGGCGGTTGCAGCGCACCGTTTTCAGCAAATAGAGCAACAGCAGCCTCAAAGTTGTCAGCGTTCATAGCTTCAAAATAGCTCATTACCGTAGGCTCTGTGACCCCCTCAACGGCGACCGTAGTAGGCGCAGGCGTGGAGCGTGCGAACAACGGTTCAGGAGCTTTTGGAGAACTGGGGGTGAGGGCCGGATCGAATCCCATGTCTAGTACGGTATTACGCAGTACTGTGATTTGCTGACCTGGATCGATTTTCTTAATTGTTTCCAGTACTGCTGTAGCATCATCAGACATTTGATAGCCCGGAGGGATAGGAGCGACGAAACCCTTCTTCATCATCTCTCCTAACTCATACCAGAAAGCCAGCTTGGTGTTGACGCTGAACCCTGCGTAGGAACGGCTGATGGGAGTGTCGGTACGGCTAGCAAGATCGCTCATTGTTTGCGTTTGTTGTGCAGCAGGCATTTGCTTAATTTGGTTTAGAATGCCTTCTGCTAGTTGCAGGCGTGCCGCTCCTGGAGCAGCGGGAGTGATTGAACGACCTAGTTCCGTGTAGGCATACCACAGTAATGCCAGTTGATCCTCGACGCTGAGCCGATTGAAGGCTGCCGTGGTATCTGGAACAGCGCTAGCAATTTGAGTGTTAGGAAAAATCGCTTGTGCCGACTCGATGGTGTAGGTCATACGTACAGAGAGATTCTTGTTGATAATTACGAATCCAGTAGATTGGGTTCGTGAATCTCTTCTCCTTAATTTCTATTGTGTAACTCTTTTTACCAAAATGTAAAGAAACATTTACATATGAAATAGTTTTGAAACTATAATTAATGATTGGGACAGTTGCGATCGCTATCACTGAACTTTTTCTCAGCTTGTGCTACAAAAGTTTATCGCCGATGAAAGCGCCAATTACTAGCATTCAGGTAAAGCAAAAAGCCTTAGAGTTGGGATTCCACAAGGTTGGAATTGCCACTGTAGATACTCAAGATCGATCGGTATCACAGCGATTGCAGGCGTGGCTGGCGCTGGGATACCAAGCTGACATGGAATGGATGGCAAACCCCAAGCGTCAGGATATCCGCTTGGTAATGCCAGAAGTGCAGTCAATAATATGCGTCGCCCTTAACTACTACACAGATCACCAGCGTCCAGAAAGTGAGGAATACGCCAAAATCTCCCGTTACGGCTGGGGACGCGATTACCACAAGGTTTTACATAAAAAATTAAAAGCGCTGGCTAACTGGCTACAAGAACCAGGAGAAGGGATTCAAGCTCGTTACTACGCCGATACAGGCCCAATTCAGGATAAAGTTTGGGCTCAGCGTGCGGGAATTGGCTGGATTGCCAAAAATGGTAATGTAATTACGCGGGAGTATGGATCTTGGGTATTTTTGGGCGAAGTATTGACTAATCTGGACTTGACACCCGATCGCCCTCATACTGAACATTGCGGCACTTGTACTCGTTGTATGGATGCTTGTCCCACTGGTGCGATACGCCAACCTTTTGTGGTAGACGCCAACCTTTGCATTGCATACCATACAATTGAAAATAGAGCAATAGAGTTGCCAGATGCGATCGCTCCCCATCTCGAAGGCTGGGTTGCCGGATGCGATATCTGCCAAGACGTTTGCCCCTGGAACCAGCGGTTTGCTAAAGAAACCGATGTTCCGGAATTTCAGCCTTATCCTGGGAATGTGGCTCCCAAACTCGCCGAGTTAGCTGAAATCTCCGATGAAGATTGCTCGCAGCAGTTTCCTGCATCAGCACTGCGGCGAATTAAACCCGAAATGCTGAGAAGGAACGCCCGCACTAACCTTAAGGCGTCACAATGAAAGAGACTGGGAAAAGCAAAAGTAAAGATTAAAAATTTCTTCGTTGGCAAGACCCGACTTTTTTGCAATCCCCAAGCCCGAATGGCGCTAAGTTAAGGGAGGCTTTGCCTCCTGTATCCCAGCTAAACAAACGTGCCATTCCCTCAATCACCGACTCTTCCGTGCTTACTATGCTATGGCGTCCGGGGAGTGGAGGAGTGGGGGAGTGGGGAAAAAAAATAAAAATGTTCTTATTATATGAACAAAAGCATAACAACTCCGAAAGAGCCCAATCACTTGGCAAAACTATGACTGTAAAAGTTATTATTTTTGATTTTGATGGCACGGTTGCCGATACTTTTGACGCTATTGTGAATATTACTAATCGCCTGGCCCCTGAATTTGGGTATAAGCAAGCGAGTCCAGAAGATATCCTGAGATTCAGAAATTTGACATCTAGAGAAATTATTAAGCAGTCTGGTGTGTCTATCCTTAAATTACCTTTTATTATGAAAAGGCTTAAGTTTGAATTAAATAATCAAATTCATTTATTAAAGCCAATATCAGGAATTAAAGAAGCTCTTTTAGAGTTAAAGAAACAATCAAATCAACTGGGTATAATAACTTCCAACGATAAGACAAATGTCATAACTTTTTTGCGTAATAATGATTTTCCTGAAATATTTGATTTTATTTATTCAGGAACTACTGTTTTTGGCAAAAGCAAAGTAATTAACAAATTTCTAAAGCAAAATCAACTAAAAAAAGAGGAGATTATTTATGTAGGAGATGAAACGAGGGATATAGAAGCGGCCAAAAAGAGTCAGATAAAAGCGATCGCAGTAACTTGGGGTTTCAATGCCACAGAAGTTTTAGCTTCTCAAAAACCAGATTTTTTAATCCACCACCCCAATGAACTAATTTCCGTGATTCAAGAGTTGCAAAAACTAGCCCAAATTAAAGATTAAAAAGTAAAAAAACGGCTCTTCCGTGTTTACTATGCTATCGCAGAGGGGCAGAGGAGCAGAGGGGCAGAGGAGAAAAGAAATATAGCGGTTCTCAAGTAAGTGAGGTACGTAGTTGGGCTTTAGCCCTCTTAATTTAGTGGTTATATAAGCTGTCAGTCATACCTCATCTACCTGAGAAGGGCTATAAAAATGTTCTTTATATGAACAAAAGCATAAGCTGCTACGCATCTAATTTCACAGTCAGTTTTTCTGAGCTTCTTGTGGGATGGGCATCCTGCCCGTCCTTGTATTCGATTTAGATGCGTAATAGCTTAACAACTCCGAAAGAGCCATTAGTTCTAGAAATATTGCACTAAGAACGCTGCCGATCCGGCAAGACTGGATGAGTATGGGGGTCTTGTCAGCATCCCCTAATGTGTCTGGCAAAGAAGCTAAAGCCGAAATCCTGCTCATGTTTTCCCAATTACGGTGAAGTTCAGACGCTTGCCCCATCATAGGGGTACTCCGCTTGGTGGTGGGTAGTTGAGATTTACTAAACACCAGTGTCTCAGATCACTGTTTTAGAACCGGCTTGCTTGATAATATATGAAGTCAATCCCTTGAGCGTCTTCTGCCAGAAAAACCTGCAAACAGTCCGATCGGTGAAACCGCCACCTAGCAAGCCGCGAGCGTGCAGGCGACCCCTAAGTTGCCCTTACACAAGCGTCTTTGTTTGGCGATCGACCGCGCTGGGGGTGAAGGTGGACGCCAGCTTCGAGAGCTTAAAATTTAAGCATCTCGCCAACGATCGCACCCTTACTGCCCCCAGCTTCGAGTTGCCCGACCTTCATGAAGAACGGAACCCCAGACTGCTATGCTGTTTAAATTAAGTAAAAAAATGATGGCTACGGTTGCATCTGAATAAGTAAAATGAGAGTCTGTTGAAGTGGATGGCAGCGGTGACGATCTCTAGCCACGTGGCGCTTCCTTTCATAGTACCCGCCTGCATTAGCCGGGATGAACAACTATGCAGTAGGCAAATTCATAAGCTATGATGTTCGCCAAGTTGCCCAAATGTGGCATAGCTAAGCCTAGTTCCCCTGTGGGAAATAAGCTTCAACAAGGATTAACCAACAGCATCAACAATTTGGAGGAATACTAGCCATATCAGGCTTAGTTCGTCTACTACACCCATCATGACTAGGCTTGCCAGTTACGACCATATCCTTGGAAAAAACTGGACTACAGTCAAAATGATAGGAAAGAAGGGAAGATAATGCTTCATAAGCAGCGCTGGGGTCTGATTGCACAAACGGTCGAAGATGTAAAACCTTAAAAAGGGACTGCTTGAGGAAGGAAAGCGAGCAACACCCATGTCTAGTATGCAAAACCAATTTACGATTCACTTCTGGGGCGTCAGAGGTAGTATCCCATGTCCAGGGCCACACACGGTACGCTATGGCGGCAACACACCTTGTGTGGAAATGCGCGTGGGTGGTAAACGCCTAATTTTTGATGGTGGCACCGGCTTGCGAGTTTTGGGGCAATCCCTCCTGTCGCATATGCCCTTAGAAGCATATATGTTTTTCACCCACTCCCATTGGGATCACATTCAGGGTTTTCCCTTCTTTATACCAGCTTTTATAAAGGGGAATTGCTTCCATATCTATGGAGCAATTGCTCCGAATGGTGCCACCATCCAGCAGCGCCTCAATGACCAAATGCTGCACCCAAATTTTCCCGTGCCGCTACAGATTATGGGAGCCCAGCTGAAGTTCTACAGCCTGGACATGGCAGACACGGTTGAACTGGAAGATGTCAAGCTGGAAACAAGTCTGTTGAACCATCCGGGGGAAGCTATAGGCTACCGAATCAACTGGCGCGGCTACAGTGCAGCTTACATCACCGATACAGAACATTTTCCAGACCGCCTGGATGAAAACGTTCTGCGGCTGGCGAACAATGCAGACGTGCTGATCTACGATGCCACCTACACAGATGAGGAATACAATTCGCCCAAATCCAGTAAGGTGGGTTGGGGACACTCTACGTGGCAGGAAGCTGTGAAAGTCGCCAAGATAGCTAATGTGAAACAACTGGTAATTTTCCACCATGACCCGCTACACGACGATGATTTCTTAGATTTAGTGGGAAAACAAGCTACCCAGATGTTCCCCAACACCCTGCTGGCACGGGAAGGAATGACCTTAGAGATAGTACCGCCATCTGTATCTCTACCCGAAGACATACAGGAGGCTAAAGTAACTGCTTAATTATTTGTCAGCCGTCAAAAGTCAGTAGTTCTGAATCAATGACTGATGACCGATGACTGATGACAAATTTTAAAATTACGCGATCGCCTAATTTGTGTAAAAATGTAAAGCGTGCGGGTTACCTCATCGCTAAAAACTGTTCTAACTCCAACTGCTGTTGCCCTGGGAAACTTTGATGGCGTACATCGAGGGCACCAACAGGTTGTCAAACCCGTATTGCCAGAATCTGTAGTTGCTCCAAGCGCTCAGGCGTTTCCACCAGGAGGAAATCTTTGGTGGTCCGATCGCAAGCTTCTGGATAATACTTTTTGTGAAAGCTGGGATTTCACTGACAACCTGAGTGTCAGCGGACGGCCTTATGCAACCGTTGTCACCTTTAATCCCCATCCTCAAGAGTTTTTCACAGGGAAAACTCGATTTTTGCTGACACCCACCAAAGAAAAGGTTCGCCAGCTGAGCTTTCTGGGTGTCGAGCAGTTGGTGATGCTGCCATTCGATCGCGAAATGGCCGCTCTAAGTCCGCAAGAATTTGTAGAAAAAATTCTTGTGCGGCAACTAGGGGCTCAGCGGGTGAGTGTGGGAGAGGATTTTTGTTTTGGACATCGGCGATCGGGGACATCAGAGGATTTGCAGGCGATCGCCGCCAAGTATGATGTGGAAGTAATTATCGTGCCAATTCATAATTCCGAAGGCGAAAGGATCAGCAGCTCGATGATCCGTCAAGCCCTCCAGTTGGGCGAAATTGAGCGGGCGAATCAGCTGCTGGGGCGGCCTTACACCCTTACAGGTTCCGTAGTGAAAGGTCAGCAGCTGGGCAGAACGCTGGGATTTCCTACCGCCAACCTGCAACTGCCCAGCGAAAAGTTATTACCCCATTTTGGTGTCTATGCTGTGCGAGTCTTTATTGAAGATATGACTGGGGACGGGGAAGCAGGAACAAAGGAGCAGAAGAGTGGAAGAGCGGGAGAGCGGGAGAATGGGAGAGCGGGAGAGCGGGAGAGCGAGAGAGCGGGAGAAAATGTATATAATAATTCCCCCCACTCCCCCACTCCCCCACTCCCCCACTCCCCCTCACCCCCAATCCACGGCGTCATGAATATTGGCAGCCGCCCGACCGTAAATGGCAACAGTCCAACAGTTGAAGTTCACCTGTTAGACTGGTCTGGAGATTTGTATGGGAAAACCTTAACGGTAAGCCTAGAAAAGTTCCTGCGGCCCGAACAAAAATTTGCTTCCCTAGACGCGCTAAAACTACAAATTGAAGCCGACAGCGCCACCGCTCGATCGGTACTAATAGGTAATTTTAGATGTTAGATTTTAGATTTGTTTTGAATACCAATGACCAAGAAGGGACTAGGGGCTAGAAAAGTCACTCATTCAAAAGTCATTCTTCCCTCTCTTTCCCTAGCCCCACGCCCGTAGCCCTTCTTTAACAATTACTAATATGAGAAAACCGATCGAGCTACTTACAGAAAATCTGGGTCGTACCATTGTCGGCAAAGCCGATGCCATCCGTTTGGTAATAGTAGCCCTCCTCTCTGGTGGACACGCCCTCCTCGAAGACGTGCCAGGAGTCGGCAAAACTCTACTGGCAAAATCTTTGGCCCGATCGATCGATGGCAAATTTCAACGCATTCAATGCACCCCCGATTTACTTCCCACCGATATTACCGGCACCAACATCTGGAATCAAAGCACCGGCAAATTTGAATTTCTGGCTGGGCCGGTATTTGCCAACATCCTACTAGCAGACGAAATTAACCGCGCCACACCCCGTACCCAGTCTGCTTTGCTAGAAGTGATGGAAGAACGGCAGGTAACGGTGGATGGGGTATCCCGTCCAGTTCCCAATCCGTTTTTTGCGATCGCCACCCAGAATCCGATCGAGTATCAAGGCACCTTCCCCCTGCCAGAAGCGCAGATGGATCGCTTTACCCTGTGCCTGACACTCGGCTATCCAAGTGAAGTAGAAGAACTGCAAATGCTACAACGGCTTGCTGATGGCGTCACCGTCGATGAGCTTCAACCGTGTATTTCTCCAGAGGATGTCTTAGAGTTACGGCGTCTGTGTGGCACAGTGAAGGTGGAAGCACCCCTGCAACAGTACATCCTCAACTTAGTGCGATCGACACGGGAAGATGAAGAAATTGCCCTCGGCGTTAGCCCACGCGGCACAGTCGCCTTACAAAAAGCTACCCAAGCCCTAGCTTTTCTTGCCGGTAGAGATTACGCTATTCCCGATGATGTCAAGTTTCTAGCGCCTTACGTACTTTCCCATCGCCTGATCCCATCAGGAGGAAAGCGGGCAAAAACCATTGTGGAGCGTTTGCTTGCTAGCGTGCCGATTCCGTAAAGGCTAGAAAAGTCACTCATTCAAAAGTCAGTAGGGGCGGGTTTTGTAAAATATTCTGTTAGTAATGAGATGTGTGGGCTAAACCCGCCCGTACAAAAGTCAAAAGTCAAAAGTCAAAAGAAAACAAAACAGGGGTTAGGGGAAGAGGGAAGATTTGAAATAAAACAAATCCCAAATCTAAAATCTAAAATCTAAAATCCCAAATCTAAAATCCAAAATCCAAAATCCAAAATCCAAAATCCAAAATCCAAAATTGACCTAACATTATGTCGCGGCGTCTACAGCAGCAGGTAAGAGCAAAATTTATACAACAATGGCAAGGTTGGCGAATCGGCTACGCGCAAGCTTCGCGATCGCCAATCCTTGTGTTTATGTTGCTCTTAGTCTGGAGTGTAGCACTAGCGTCGGGGTTTACTCTGATAACCCAACTTCCCGCCCAAACTCAACCAGCGGCTGAAATATCACCTACAGGCACCGTTGACGTTGTACCTGAACGCTATCAACTAGGGCAAGAACTTTACCTGAAAAACTGCGCCACCTGCCACATCGGCATACCGCCAGCAGTGTTGCCCACCGAAACCTGGCGAGATATCCTCCAAGATGAGCAGCACTACGGCAAAAAGCTGACGCCGCTAATAGACCCAGAACGCCTGCTAGTTTGGGAATACCTACGAACCTTTTCCCGGACGCAAACAGCAGATGAAGAACGGACGCCCTATCGAATCGCTCAATCTCGCTATTTCAAAGCGCTCCATCCCAGAGTCAAACTACCCCAGCCCGTCACAATGGGGAGTTGCCTGATCTGTCACTTCAAAGCGGATGGATACGATTTTCGCAGTCTCACCTCAGAATGGCAAAACGCCCCATGACAGTTGTCAGTTGTCAGTTGTCAGTTGTCATTGGTTATTTTTTGACTTTTGACTTTTGACTTTTGACTTTTGAATGACTTTTGACTTTTGACTTTTGACTGACTTTTTTACCCACTACCGCTGCCATGCTAAAAACTTTGCTGGGCGATCCAAACGCTCGTAAACTCAAACAATACAAACCTTTCGTTGCCGACATCAACGTATTAGAAGAAATAGAAGCCCTTTCCGATCGAGAGCTAATCGGCAAGACAGCCGCATTCAAACAACGTCTCGCCAAAGCCAAAACCCTCACCGAAGAGAAAGAACTGCTAGATGAAATCCTCCCCGAAGCATTTGCCGTAGTTCGGGAAGCAGGTCGCCGCGTCTTGGGAATGCGACACTTTGACGTACAGCTATTGGGCGGAATCATCCTCCACAAAGGACAAATTGCCGAAATGAAAACTGGCGAAGGCAAAACCCTGGTCGCCACCCTCCCCGCCTACCTAAACGCGCTGACTGGCAAAGGCGTGCATATCATCACCGTCAACGATTACCTAGCCAAACGAGACGCGGAATGGATGGGGCAAATCCACCGCTTCCTGGGATTGAGTGTAGGGCTGATCCAATCGGGTATGGGCTCTCCAGAACGCCAGAAAAATTACCAGTGCGACATCACCTACGCCACAAACAGCGAAATCGGCTTCGACTACTTGCGGGACAATATGGCCACATCAATGTCAGAAGTGGTGCAGCGTCCCTTTAACTACTGCGTGATTGACGAGGTTGACTCAATCTTAATCGACGAAGCTCGAACTCCCCTGATTATCTCAGGACAGGTGGAACGACCCAGCGAAAAGTATATGCGGGCTGCACAAGTAGCATCAGCCTTGAACAAAGAAGACCATTATGAAGTAGACGAAAAAGCTCGTAACGTCATCTTGTCCGATGAAGGATTTGCCGAAGCCGAGAAGCTGCTGGAAATGACCGATTTGTATGACCCCAACGACCCTTGGGCTCACTACATTTTTAATGCAATTAAGGCCAAAGAATTATTTGTATGCGATGTGAACTATATCGTTCGCAGCGACGAGGTAGTAATTGTGGATGAATTTACGGGTCGCGTACTGCCGGGTCGGCGTTGGAGCGATGGGTTGCATCAGGCTATAGAGGCGAAAGAAGGGGTCGAGATTCAACCGGAAACGCAGACTCTGGCTACTATTACTTATCAAAACCTTTTTCTGCTTTATCCCAAGTTAGCTGGGATGACCGGCACCGCCAAGACAGAAGAAGCAGAGTTTGAAAAGATTTACAAGCTGGAAGTCGCCATTATTCCGACAAATCGGACTACGGGTCGGCGAGACTTGTCCGATGTGGTGTATAAGACAGAGCAGGCGAAGTGGCAGGCGATCGCAGATGAATGCGCTCAAATGCACCAACTCGGTCGCCCAGTCCTAGTGGGTACTACTAGCGTCGAAAAATCGGAACTGCTCAGTTCCCTATTGCACCAGCTAAAAGTTCCTCACAATCTCCTGAATGCCAAACCAGAAAATGTGGAGCGGGAGTCGGAAATCATTGCCCAAGCTGGACGTAAAGGCGCGGTGACGATCGCTACAAATATGGCCGGACGGGGTACAGATATCATCTTGGGCGGTAATGCGGACTACATGGCGCGGCTGAAGTTGCGAGAATACTTTATGCCCCGAATCGTACAGCTAGATGAGGAGGAATTTGCGGTCAAGAGCGTTCCTGGGACAGAATCGTCGAGTGGTGGCGGCGTCGGCTTTGCACCAGGTAAAAAGGTGAAGACTTGGAAAGCATCGCCACAAATTTTCCCCGTCGAACTTTCCCGCGAAACGGAGAAGATGCTCAAAGACGCGGTAGAGTTCGCTGTCGGCGAGTATGGAGAACGTAGTTTACTGGAACTGGAAGCTGAGGACAAGGTAGCGGTCGCTTCAGAAAAGGCTCCTTCGGAGGACCTTGCCATCCAAAAGCTGCGGTTAGTTTACAACTTAATTAAAGAAAACTACGAACAATACACTGGTAGCGAACATGAAGAGGTGGTGCTATTAGGCGGTTTGCACGTCATTGGTACAGAAAGACACGAATCTCGCCGGATCGATAACCAGCTGCGGGGACGTGCGGGACGGCAAGGAGACCCAGGTTCTACCAAATTCTTCTTGAGTTTGCAAGATAGTTTGTTGCGGATCTTTGGGGGCGATCGCGTCGCCGGTTTGATGAACGCCTTTAAAGTGGAAGAGGATATGCCGATCGAATCCGGTATGCTCACTCGCTCCCTAGAAGGTGCCCAGAAAAAGGTAGAAACCTACTACTACGACATCCGCAAACAAGTATTTGAGTACGACGAAGTGATGAACAATCAGCGTCGCGCCATCTATGCCGAACGCCGCCGCGTCCTGGAAGGTCAAGACTTGAAGGAACAAGTCATCAAATACGCCGAAAAAACAATGGACGACATCGTAGATGCCTACGTCAATCCAGAATTGCCTTCGGAAGAGTGGGAATTGGGCAAACTTGTCGGCAAAGTCAAAGAGTTTGTTTATCTGCTCGCGGACTTGGAACCAAATCAACTTGAAGACTTATCTGTAGGCGAAATAAAAGCCTTTCTCCACGAGCAAGTCAGGATTGCTTACGACCTCAAAGAAGCGGAGATAGAGCAAGTACAGCCAGCACTCATGCGTCAAGCCGAGCGGTTCTTCATCTTGCAGCAAATCGATACTCTCTGGCGCGAACACTTGCAAGCGATGGATGCTCTGCGGGAAAGCGTCGGTTTGCGCGGCTACGGCCAAAAGGACCCGCTGATTGAGTATAAGAGTGAGGGATATGAAACTTTCCTGGAAATGATGACAGCGATTCGTCGCAATGTCGTCTATTCGTTGTTCCAGTTCCAACCCCAAATGTGATAGGTGAGTTTTAGATTTTAGGTTGAAGATTTGAGATTTACAGCAGTTCCCGCTGTTAAAGGTACAGTATGCGAAGGGGAAGGGCGAAGCATTCCGGCAATTTATCTTTGCTGATTACCAATAAATCATCTGCCGGAATGCTTCGCCCCTACTTAAAATGTACTTCATTACAGCGGGAACCGCTGTAAATGCTCACTTATTGAATAAAGTCTAAAATCTAAAATTAACCTAGCGGTACGAGTAGGCGACTGAGAACGCGACCGTCATCCATTTGGTAGAAATTAAGGTCGCCTCCCATCCGTCTGAGAATAGATTGACAAATCCGCAAGTGCAGTCCTGGAGGTTTCGCCAGAGTGGAAGGAGCCAGATCGTCAAAGGTACGCTGCTCTTCAAGCTCTGCAATCAGTTGGGGGTCAATAACTCCATCGTCTGTAACGGACAGTTCTATAAAGCGATCTGGGTAAGACCCAGATCTGTTCCACAGATCGCCCTTTGGCTCTTGGGCATCAGGCATTGGGTATTGTTCCTCAAGGGCACGCGCAATGCCTGATTTATTCTCTCTTCCCAATTGGCGATACCAAATATCGATCCTTCCGCCGCTCTTAACCCGATCGCACGCAGCCATCAACACCTCATAAAGCACCAACTCCACCTTGAGAATATCTACATCATTGCTAAAATTACTGATCAGCGCATTCTCGCCGCCAGCATCGTGTATCTGAGTCCAGATTCCCTTTTGTTTGAGCGAGCCATCAATCCGATCGAGCGATCGCAACAGCAAACTTGTTAACCTAATCGAATCTCGCGCAGTCGAAGAAGAAGAATCTTTTAGACCTGTATTTGCGTCTCCCTGAATGAGCAAATCGCTCCCCATATTCCACATTCCCTTCAATAGCAGATCGGAAATAGAACTTCTCGCATAAGGCATAGACAATAGGGCGTTCGCGGCACCCTTCTCCACTCCCGAACCTTTAATATATAAATCTTCTATTAAACGATGCTTGTACCAATTCAAATATTGCAACTCCCGCCGATCCTCCCCAAAAGAAACCGTCAGCATCATATACCGACGAAACCAAGCCAATTGAGAAACTAACAAACCGAACATCGGCAAAACACTCGATCGCCAAACACCGACCGACCCCCTGACTACTACAGCCACCCCCGTCGGAGCATAATCCCCTGACGCACGCATTGCCATAACCAGGACCTTCTTAATGCCAGGGCCGGAAATCCAGCTTCGGCTAAGGGAAGATAGAGTTGTTACATCTTTAACCAAAAAGCCATCAGTAGCAAGCGCCTCTTGAATTAACTCATCGCTGCGTACCGGAACAACAAAATCCTTATCGATCGCAAATTGAGAATTAGTCACCCCCTCAGTCACCACACGACCGTCCTCACCCCCCCCAGACCAAGTAACCAAAGCAGCAACCGGAGCTTCCAGCATCAAAAGCATTGCTCGCAAAGCCGCTCCCTCTATCCCAGACAGAGTTTGAGAACCCTGCATGGAACTTAAAGCCAATTGCAGGGAGTCGTAACCCTTTTGTTGGACATCATTTTGTTCCAGCAGTCGCCACTGGTTAAGAACCAGACCGACCTGTTGGCTCACCACCCCAAAAATTTCTCGCTGAGCGGCAGTCCAGGAACGCGGATTTTCGCCTGTCACGATTAGGAGTCCTGTCAGCGGGCGTTTTAAACTCGTATTGCATACCAAAAGCGATCGCACCCCCCCCTCCAAAAACCCATCGCGCCAAACAACGAACTTCAAATCCGTTGACAAATCCTCAACACCCACTGCCTGCACCCGTTCCAGCAATTGCCAGTCTACCTCGCTCAATACAGGCAGGAAAAAATTACCTTCCGACCCCCCTCTAGACCCCCTTTCTCCCTGGCTACTGAGCGAAGTCGAGGTATCTCCCCCCCTGGGAGCCACACCTAAAGGTCGCCGATTTACGGGCTGGCTCTGATAACAAACCTCAAATTGCTTCTCATCAGAGTTGAAAACCAACACCAAACACCGCTCTACCCGCAGCCGAGCCGTCAGTCGTTCGGCACAAACCTTTAAAATATGAAGCCAATCTTCCTGGGTCGTAACCGCCGTTGCTGTCTGAGCGGTCAGCAACTGGTCTTCCTTCGTTTGCTCAATAGTCGCCTCCATCCGTTCAATAGGGGAAAACAAAGCAATTAACTGAGATGTACCCCGGACAAAACTCTTCTCCTCCTCTTTCCAAATCCGGGGTTCATTACCCTCCACTGCCAAAAATCCCAGCAACTCATCACCCAAGCAAATCGGAGAGGCTAGCAGACTTCTCACACCCAACCTCTGCAACAACCGGCTGGTAACATCAGCCTTAAGGGAGCTTTGGGCCTCTCCGATCGAAACCATGCGATCGGCGACCAAAGCATCATAAAAGCCACCAGATTCCTGCACAGTAATCCCAGAAGCCTTAGCAGAGCCCTCAGAGAAGCTACCACCAGTAGCTCGGTTACTCATCCGCCGCCAGAAATAGCGTCGCTCTCGCTCAAACCAGTAAACGCTTGTCCGTGTTGGCGATACAAATTGGTGAACCTCTGCCACTACCATCTCCAGCTTCTGCATCACGGTCCCGTTCTCCTGCAACCGCTCCAGCATTCGGAACATGGGCTCGTCTGGTCGTTTGGTTCGGGAGCGATTCCAATCAGATTCAATTTGATTGAGAGAGGCTCCCAATCCCCCCAAAAGCATAGAGAGTCGCGCCTTCTCTTCTGAACGAGGCGAGATTCCCCAAGTGCCGGAACCCAGCATCACTACTCCAAAACAGCGATCGCGATAGCGAATCGGAAAAATCAGTGTTCCCTTAATATCGAAATTTGCCGCCGCCTTGCGCCACTCCCCAGCTCGCGTCTCTTGCCGCAAATCTGGGACGCCGATCGGTCTTAGCTGAATCACCACCTGTTCCAGAAGATCCCCTGGGTTGAGGAAAATTCGCTGCTTCAAAAAGCTGATGTCGCCAGTGGGTGCAATGCCCCCCTTGCCCAAAATGCGATGATCTAAGCGATCGTAGAAACCAATCCAGATGAGGCTGTAGTCAAACTCAGCCTGGAGATAATTGAGGCTGGTTTCAATTAAAACATCGACATTATCCTCTTCCCGCAGGGTCTGGAGGACACGCCCCAAGCTAACAAGTTTTTTATCGTCAGAATTCGGTTTTTGCTGCTGACTCATCTGCTGTCACACCGCTTTTTAAAATATAGGTAAACCTAGATAAACAAGGGCGGTATAAGTTTCTTAAGTATTCTTTCCTAATGCTTACGCTTCCTCAATGTCGAGATTGGCCAGGAAATCCCAGTTAGAGATAGCATAGTAACAATGTCGGTTAGTTACCATACCAGAACACTTGATTTTTTTATTAAGTTGATTCCACAGGCTCCAAACGTGCGATTTTGAGTTCACCTCAACCAAGGCGGTTAAGGAGCCTGGTATCTTTTCAGACAATCTCATCCCTCGACGAGCAATCACCAAACCCGCAGATTCATCACTGGCTAAGCCATACATTTTAACGTATTTAACCAAGCCAATAATACTGGAATAAGCCGGATTTACTGCGATTAATTCAATCCCCCGATTAGAAAGAATAGAGTTTAACAACTTGAAAAACTGACAATAAGCCCAGCCTGAAAGCATCCGAGCGTACTTTTTGCCTCGTTCTCTTAGTTGTTCTTTCTTAGTTGAAAAGTCTAATTCTTCACAGACGACAGGGCATTGAAACTTGGTAGCTAATGCAGATAATTCAAGACAAGCTTTAACAATTTGAGCCTGTTGTTGACCGTTTGACAGTCCAGTTTGTAATGGGATTTGACCATGTGCTTTTAAATTACCTTCACTGTCGATATAAGCCCAACCAATTGAGCCAGGATTCAGATCGATACCGATACATCCGTAATCCACAGAACGGGATACCCGCTCCACTTCCGATGGAGTAAAACTAACAGCAGCACACCATTTACCAGATTTGTAATAAAAATGCCAAGTTTTCGCTCCTGTTGCTGTTAATCGGTTAATGTTGCGCGGGAAATCACCAATCTTAGACTCTGCATACTTACCAAATTTTGATTCTAAACAGGCGGGTACTCTGAATCTTAAATTATTGCCATCCCATTGACATATTTGATTGCCGAATGACTCATCCTTAGAACCAACTACAAAGGCTTGATTATGGGGAACCGCTCCCCTAAGAGTCGCCAATTTTAAAGCCGCTATTTTTTGCTGATATCTGTGTAGTTTACGCTTTTTATTATGAATCTGAAAGCGTAAATTCTGCCAGTTGCTTTGGCGGTATTTTAGAGAACATGATAAGGGAAACGCGCACCCTTTTTTACTATTTATCCAATTCTTTACCCTGTAGAACTTCCGAGCCTTCTTAAGTTTATTTTCAGCTTTTTTGAGCCAAACCGAGCAAGATTTAGCTTGACCTTCTAAGGTTTTGATGTGTAAAATTCTGCATTCTTTAGCAGCGTCAATAGCACCCTTAGCCGCTGATATAACCCCATTGGCGTGTCGTTTACTAATCCCATAAGTTGTCTGTAGATGTGTGTTCCAATTGGACTTGTTAAAGTCAACACCTGAGAGCATAAAGTTGACCGTCTCGCATACTGCATTTCGGAATATTGATGTGTAAGCAACCAAAAACATCTCTAGCTGAGTTTTGCCAAGGGCGTTTAACTCATCTATTGGTGTTGGTAATGCTTTGCAGTATGTGAGTGTGGTCATTATGGTTGTGAATACTTAAAAACCCTGTTTATCTCTAGTCTTACCAGATCGCCAATGCTGAGAGCCTCTGTCCACTGCTTTACTGAGAATTTACTCTTTTTATTATAGGTAAATCTAAGTATTTTGGCTACTGCCAATAACCCCGTGGGAGGGGGGACTGGGGACTGGGGACTGGGGACTGGGGATTGGGGAATTTTCTTCATTTTCCCTTTTCTCTTTTCCCTTCTTTATAATCAAGTTACCACCTACTATGAATTTAGAGGCTAGAGGCTAGGGGCTTGAGGGTTGTGTTACAAAATTGTAATAATCTTTAATTGGGCAAGGCTTCTTTGTTCGCTAGTCCCTAGTCTCTAGATCCTATTACCTAACCTAAGAGCTTTGGATATATATCAATTAGGTTTACGTCCTCTTTTATTTGATGCTTTAAAGAGCGATCCCGAATGGTTGCATCAGGAAAGCATTCAATTTTTAAGCTGGTTAGATCGTAATGCCGATCGCCTTCCCGTCAGCTGGGTGCGAAACCAACTAGAACGATCTTGTGCGATCGCAGATCCACGTTTGGAACAAAAACTGTGGGGCGAAACCTCACCCCCCCAACCCCCCTCTCCGATCTCGGAGAGGGGGGAGGAAGAGGGGGAAGAAGAAGAAGAAAAGGTTACGCCTTCAAAAACCTCAGCCCCCCCATCCCCCCAAATCTGCGGGGAGAAGGGCGACGAAAAGGTGACGCCCTTACTCTTCAAAAACCCGGTAGGGTTAGCCGCTGGGTTTGATAAGAATGGTAAAGCTTCTGGCATTTGGTCTAGTTTTGGTTTTGGCTTTGCTGAACTGGGGACTGTAACTTTACTGGCCCAGCCTGGAAATCCCCGTCCGCGCTTGTTTCGCTTGCCAATGGATAAAGCAGCATTAAACCGCATGGGTTTTAACAACGACGGTGCCCAAGTCATGAGCAGCAAGCTAGAAGCAACTTGGCAGGGGCGTCCCCGACTGATTCCCATAGGAATTAATCTAGGTAAATCTAAGGTAACACCCTTATCTGACGCTCCATCTGATTATTTGGGAAGTTTTCGCCTGCTGAAAGAATGGGGTGACTACTTTGTCGTTAATGTCTCCTCACCCAATACACCAGGTTTGCGATCGCTCCAAGACGCTCCTCAGCTTAGTGCGATTTTATCAGCTTTGCAGTCAGAAAATCAGGGACATAAGCCAATTCTAGTAAAGATTGCCCCCGATTTGGAGTGGGATGCGATCGCAAATCTTCTAGAAGTAGCCTCTAAGCATCAGCTAGCTGGAATTATTGCCACAAATACCACGATTAGCCGCGAAGGACTCAAAACTGAGACGATTTCCCAAACTGGTAACCCCATCACCGAAGAAGCGGGTGGAATTAGCGGTACGCCTGTGCGTCAGCGTTCGACTGAGGTAATTCGATTTATCTGGCGGGAAACTAAAGGGCAACTTCCGATTATTGGTGTGGGAGGTATTTTTACTGCTGACGATGCGTGGGAGAAGATTACAGCTGGTGCGAGTTTAATACAAGTTTACACTGGTTGGATGTATGAAGGGCCTTGGATGGTACGGCGGATTTTAGAAGGCTTGTTGCAAAAGTTGCATGAACGGGGTTTGACGAATATTTCTGAGGCCGTTGGCAAGCAAGAGTTATCATGATTGCTAATAGTCATTGGGTATTGGAGAAAAGAAGATTTTAGTAATAAATTTTATTTGTGTAGGTTGGGTTGAACAGAGTGAAACCCAACTTTAACTTGAAGTTCGGGTTGGGTTTCGTTCCTCAACCCAACCTACAGATATCATAAGTGATTAACCGGACATGATATCATTGGGCATTAAAGACTTCAAAATTTTAGATTTTAAATTTAAAATTTAAAATCTGAAATCTGAAATGCTCTGCCCCTCTGCCCTAACCTAAAGGCAATCGAATAGTAAAAGTGCTACCTTTGCCCAATTTGCTAGTAACCTGTAGACTACCCCTATATGCCTGAACGATAGAAATTGCGATCGCCAACCCCAAACCCGACCCGCCGCTGTTGCGAGAACGATCGCTATTGACTCGATAAAAGCGATCGAATATCAACTTTCGATCCTGGGATGCAATTCCAATACCTGTATCTTGAACCTCAATCAAACCATGCCGATCCCTGCGGTCTAGAGCAACTATTACCTTCCCTCCGGCTGGTGTATATTGGATAGCATTGATCATCAAGTTAGAAACCAAGCGATATAGCTGGTCTTCATCGCCGACAATCTCTACTAGATGAGGCATCCGAATATCAGCAGTGAGAGTTACGCCATTGGTTCTTGCCAACGCTTCTAATTCCTCTATTAAGTCGCCAACTACATCATTTAGGCAACAGAGTTTAAGTCGCATCGGCACAGCTTGTCGCTCCAGGCGTGCCAGCAGCAGCAAATCGGCAACCAACTGAATTAGCCTGCGGTTCTGACGCTCTATAGTTCGTAGGATATCACGCGCCTCAAGTTCATCCAACTGAGGCATTTCTAGTGCTGATTCGACCGTCGCCTGCGTAGCAGCTAAAGGCGTCCGCAACTCGTGGGCAGCATCCGCTGTAAACTGTTGGATCTGGCTGTAGGATTGGTAAATTGGTTGCATCGCTAAACCAGCTAACCACCAACTAGAACCACCTACCAAAATCATCGCTATTGGCAATCCGAAAAACAAAATCAATTTGACAGTCTGGAGGTAGTCATCGAGGTCTTTAAGACTACGCCCCATCTGCATATATCCCCAGGAAAGATTATTCTGAGTATGCAGCGATAGAGAAATTTGATGAAAACGATTTCCATCAGCGTCTTTAAGATTTTGCCAAGTAGTTTTTGTCGATGTGACAGGTAAACCAAGAGGCACAAAACCTGCTTCAGTCACAACCTGTCCCGAACGATTTAACAACCGCACATAATAATTACCTTGATAAATTGCTCCTAGAATGTGGCGTTTTGACTGCCGTTCTGGTATGAGTTGCTTTTCACTTAGTTCTAAACGTCCGGGTTGTTGTAGTTTATTTTCAATACTATCGTGTAGAGTTCCCGCAACCGTCTCCAATTCTCGATCTAAGGTTTGCAAGTGAGCGTGAAGAATCGCCTCATATAGCCCAAAACCACATAGACTTAGAATGAAACCCATCACGACTGTATACCAGGTGGCGAGTTGTAAACGAGTGTGAGAAAAAAGCTTATTTTGGTTCATCAGTCCGATTAAAACGATAGCCTGTGCCGTGAACTGTTTCAATCAGATGATCGTTGCCTACCTGTGCCAGTTGGCGTCTGAGCAAGCGTACTTGCGCTGCTACCACATTACTAATAGTATCTGCACTCACTTCCCAAAGCTGATTGCGAATTTGGTCGCTAGTAAGAATTTGGTTCGGGTGTTTCATGAAATACTCTAATAGCTGGAATTCTTTATTAGTTAAAGAAATCTCCTGTTTTTTACCGTTAATATCGAGACGATAAACGCTTCTCGTTGCGTAGTCCAGAGTGAGATTATCTACGTGAAGTTGTTCGGTTTGGATTTGAGGCGATCGCCTCTGCAAAGCCCGCAATCGTGCCAGAAACTCCGCCATACCAAAGGGTTTGACCAGATAGTCATCTGCCCCCGCATCCAAACCAGCAACTTTATCTTCCATTCTGTCTTTTGCTGTCAGCATTAACACTGGGAGAGGATTGTTTTTAGCACGCAACTTACGCAGCAGATCTAATCCCGATATTCCTGGTATCAACCAGTCAAAGATAGCCAGGGTATACTGTGTTTTCTGGTCGTCTAGATAGTTCCAAGCTTCCCTGCCGTCCATCACCCAATCAACCACATACTTTTGCTGGTTCAGGATTCGCTTAATTGCTACACCCAAATCTGGTTCATCTTCAACTAGCAGCACTCTCATGAAATTAACCAAGCAACGATAAAAAATAATTTATTAAATATGCTTTTTTGAGCCTTTCTAAAAAAAGTATTTGATCGGCAACTTTAGAAAGAAAAGCTCGTAGGCTCCTTGCCAAAATAAGTGTGAGTATTAAAAGGTTAATCAAAAGGAGTGTAGGTCAGAAGCCTATTGAGTCATTACTTTCTAGTTTAACAGGTTATTATAAAATTACGATGAAATCCCAGCTTTTCTTGAAGCTTACCTGAGTGTCACAGGCTGCAAACGCCGTCCCACTGATGGCAGCAACAACTGAAGGTACTTTTGCCAGATGCTAGAAAGCCAAGGATACCATTGAAGTTGCGATCGGCCAAATAGGAAGCTCCTCCTTGCTAAAACCAGCATTGCGCCGATACGAAATCACAGAAACTATACCACGGACTTCGGCATTCAAAACATGATAAGCTGCTACGCACCTAAATTTTACAGTCAATTTAATTAAATTCTTGTGGGATGGGCATCTTGCCCGTCCCTACCTACAATTTAGATGCGTGAGAGCTTATTACTAAAAATCCAAGACCGTAGGTGAAATTGGGGTCTTGGAAGTACATAATTGCAGAACTCCGGTCTAGTTAAAAAACGAGCCAAACTTTCACATAATTTATCGGCATTTTTCTATCGGCCAGGGGTTTGCATTTGAGCGATTCCGAGGGGAATTTGTGCATCTATGCCAACCATCTTGCCATAGACCATGTACTCCCAAAAGCGTCTATAACGTGGAGTAGAAACGCCTTGTATTTCAATGGATAGTGTTGTTTGAGGAGGCACAGGTTGGGAGAAAACTAGGGTAGCTTTTTTGTCACCGATAGAAACTGTTGCTGGGACTTTCTGACCCGATTGATTTGTCACCTTGATTCCCCTATGAATGCTTACCTCCTCCGGCAAATCAATCGAAAGTTCTGAAAGTGCAGATCCTTGAACATCAATCTCAAAATGATGAGTAGCATCTAGATTGCGAGTACCAGTAGCGTGTACGGCGCTATGGACAATGCGAGAAGCTTTGGAATCACGACTGCTTCCGGCTGCATGAGCTATGGGAATCCAAAAGGCTAGCATCAGGGTAAATGTACTAGCATAAATTAGCTTTTTCATCACAATAGTCCTTGTTAATTAACTTTCAGATTTATCATTGGGGAATTAACCTGGTATTAACTAGCTTGACAAGTAGTTATGAAATTAAGATGAAATTTTATATTTTCAATAAAGATTTATTATACTTAATTGTCTAGTTGATAAACTTTCTCTTCTATCTGCTTAGACGAAAGCAGCAGCTAGCATGAGACAATTACTAGAATAGTTGATAAAAATTCTTAATAATATCTAAGCTTTCTTACTCATCTAGCGTTAATGTGGCAGGGATATCTTTATATGGCTAAACAAAATAAGTATCAGAATCAATAGCTGGATTGGCTTTTATTCAGATCTAGGCGATAACGAACAACTTTGAGATAGCATGATGGTTGAAGTTATAGCAAATGCAGTGAGAAGACGATTCATTTAATATTCTCCGATCGCTAGTAGGTTTTAGATGTTGGGTTAGAAACAGACAAGGTAGGTTATGTATCCCACCTTGCCGTTTTAAGCTAATTAGGCAGCAACGGTAACCACCTGTCTATTTATTGAAACTAAAGCGACCGTTAACCTTTTCTGCGTTAACATCTGCGCTCATTTTTACCTGATACTGACCTGGTGCTGTTCCTGGAAGCAAAACAGTATAGTGTTTGCCCTCAGCATCATATTTCATGTCTAGCGTTTTTTGTGTGCCATCGGGTAATTGAATTTGTGCTGTTACTTTGGCATTAGGTATGGCTTCGTGGTTGTCACCTTTTTGCAAATAGAAATCTAAATGAGTTACGTTATCTTCCTTCTCAGGGACAAACTCTAAATGGTAAGCTCCCGACTCAACAACTTGACCTCCTTTTGAGGATTTGGAATGGTCTGATTTGGCCGATGTTTCCTCTGTAGATGTAGCGGGACTGGAAGAAGTAGTGGGAGAAGCCGCTGGACTGCTACTTTGATTGCTGGTTGTGGCTTCTTTACTACAGGCTCCCAAAAAAAGCAATCCGACACTGCTGAGAATAATCAAACCAGAATTAAACGATTTCATGAGTTTTACTCCTCTTTAGGTAATAGGTAATTGGTAAATAATTCTTAAGCAATGGACAAATATCACTGCTCAAAAACTGCTCCAACTGCTTTTCCATCTTCAATCAATATTACAGGTTTTTTAGTAAATAGAAACTTTCCAAATTTAGCATATAAAGCTGGCAATACCATTAATGTTAATGCTGTAGAAGTAAACAAACCACCTAGAACTACAATTGATAGAGGCTGCAAAATTTCTTTTCCAGCACCTCCCTCAAATACCAAAAGTGCTAACCCTAAAGCCGAGGTAAAAGCTGTCATCAAAATAGCATTGAGACGTTCCATCGATCCTTTAATTATAACTTCCTTAAATGGCATTTCTTCCGCATATTTACTATTGTAATTATCTACCAGTAGCAATCCATTGCGGGTGGCAACTCCAAACAAAGTCACAAAGCCAACTAAAGAGGCGATCGAAATTATTCCCCCAGTTAAAGCGACTGAAATTACTCCCCCCACTAAAGCTAAAGGCAAATTAATCATAATCATGGCAGTCGAAGGGATGGATTTGACCGAAATATACATGATGACTGTAATGGCAACAAAAGCGATCGCACTGGAGATTAAGATATTCTGCGTAGCTCGTTCTTCCGCTTCAAATTGCCCCGCATACTGAATATAATAACCAGAAGGTGGATGCACCTGTTGATTAACTTTTTCGCGAATTTCATTAACGACAGAACGCAAATCTCTCCCCTTAGCATTAGCAGCAACAACAATCAGACGAGAAACATTCTCGCGGTTGATAGTATTTGGCCCTGTTCCATAATTAATTGTGGCAACTTGAGCTAAAGGAATTTTAGTACCAGAAGGAGTATCAACAAGCAGGTTTTCAAGACTATTTAAGTTGCTGCGTGCTGACGGTTTTAACCAGACCAGGAGGTCAAAGGTTTGTTGGTTTTCTAATACTTGAGATACCACTCTACCGTTGAGCGCGGTTTCAATAATTTCCGCTAGTTGTCCGACTGTTAAACCATACCTCGCAGCGGCTGAACGATCGAATTTTATTTGTATTTGTTCAATTGGTACTTGAAGTTCTAGTTGTAAATCTACGATTCCATTAACGGTTTTCATTACATCATCAACTTGTTGCCCAAGAGTGCGGAGTTGTTCTAAATCGGGGCCGAAAATTTTAACAGCGATCGCACTTCTCACTCCCGATAAAACTTCATCCATTCGGTGCGAGATAAATCCCCCAATATTAGGTGCTACCCCTGGTAATTTAGCAAATTCATCCCGGAGTTTTTCTAAACTTTTTTCCCGGTTTTTCATTCCTTCTTCACTTAACTCTATATCCAAATGCCCCAAATTCACCCCCGCTGCATCTCCATCTCCAGGCGCACGGCCCGATCGCAATTGCACGTAAGGAAATCTAGGGTCATTTTTCAGCGCTTCCTGCATTGCCAATCCCGCGCTATTAGTAGCCTCTAAAGATACACCTGGATAAAGAGTCAAAGTATTAACTAAAGTTTGTTCCTGAAACTCCGGTAAAAATACCCTTCCCAAGGAGGGAACGATAATAATTGCAGCCACTAGGCTAGCAACGGCGACAGATAATATAATTCCAGAACGACGCAGAGAAAACGTTAACAGGGGATAATAAAGCTGCTTAAAAAACCTCGCTACCCAAGGTTCTCTTTCTGGTAAGTTACCGTAAGGTAATAAGATAGCACACAAAGCTGGAGTCACCGTCAATGCAGTAACACTAGAAGCCAAAACTGCTACCAAATAACCAATACCCATCGGGATAAAAATGCTGCCCTCCACACCCGTTAAAGCAAAAATTGGGGAAAAGACAACTATGGTAATTATGGTGGCTCCAAATACCGAATCGCGTACCTCCTGGCAGCCTTCAAATACAACTTCTAAAACGGGACGAGGATGAGGAGAGTATTTATTTTCTCGCAAGCAGCGGTAGACGTTTTCGGCATCAACAATGGCATCATCAACAGCCGAACCAATTGCTACTGCTAATCCTCCCAAGGTCATTGTATTCAAGCCTTGTCCCAACCAGTCTAGGGCTAGCACTCCTAACAACAAAGATAAAGGAAGGGCAGTTAGACAAACAGCGAGATTACGCCAATTCATCAAGAACGGTATTAAGATAATGGCAACAATAATACTGCCTTCGACTAAAGCTTCTCTAACATTTTCAATTGAGGAATCAATGTAGTTCTCTTGACGAAATGTAGCAGTTACTTTAATATCCTTGGGTAAGCCAACTTTAAGTTCTGTCATTGCTGCTTCAATAGCCTTAGTGACAGTGGGAGTATCGGCAAGAGGCTGTTTATTAATCATTACGATGATTGCCTTTTGACCGTTAAAGCTACCATCACCCCGTTTAATTGCTGCGCCGATTTCTACGTCTGCGACATCTTCTATCTTGACAGGTATGCCATTACGTGCAGTGATTACTGATTTTTTGAGGTCTTCGATAGATTCAATTCGCCCAATACCCCGGATTAATTTTTCTCGATCGGGCGTAATTAAATAACCGCCGGGAGCATTTACATTGGCGGCTGCTACGGCTTCAGTAACTTCTTTTAAGGAAACATCAAAAGCTTTTAATTTAGCTGGCTCTACTAATACTTGATATTGACGGATGTCACCACCATACGCCACTACTTGACTAACTCCCGGCACAGCTAAAAGGCGATTGGTTACTTGCCAATCAACAATTCGCCGTACTTCCATTAAAGGAGTGGTTTCAGAAGTGAAAGCATATTGAAGTACAGTCCCGATGGGGGAACTAATTGGAGAAATTTGCGGTGTTTCTACTCCTTCGGGAAGTTTGCTCTGCGCTTGTTGCAATCGCTCTGTAACTAACTGGCGAGCTTGATAGATATCAGTTCCCCAGTTAAAGATAACTTTGACAACAGAAATTCCTGCTGCACTGGAAGAACGTACTGCTGTAACTCCGGGAGTACCATTAATCGCACTTTCAATCGGTAAAGTGATCAGAGATTCTATTTCTTCGGGAGCCAGTCCAGCAGCTTCGGTTTGAATTTCCACTTGGGGAGGTGCAAAACTGGGAAAGACATCCAGCGGCATTTGGATGATGGTGCGAAATATCCAAAAGGTGACGATAACTGCACCGAGAATGACTAACCAGCGTTGGACGATCGACCATTTAATAATAGAATTGAGCATGACGATATTATCTGTTAGATTTTTGCTCTCAAATTACAATCTTTTTCAGATTTAAAATCTGCCATTTTAAATCTGAAATTAGTTTGCCTTGTGAGGGTTTTCGCGCTCCTCAATTAGTGCGACTGAGTGAGAAAAGGTTGGCTGTTTATGGTTGTTGAGAAAAGGTTCAATTTCATAGCCCATATCTTCATATTCTGGATGACCCGCTGCTACAGTACGGAAACGAGTCCGACGACCAGCCCAAAAAGCCACAGAAGCAACAGTAATTAATGCTGATCCTCCTGCTACTCCCATTAACCATATTGGCAGGGAAAAACTGTTAGTTTTAACCTCTGTTGTTTCTGGATGAGCTTCTTTTTTTTCGTTCTCTTTTGGCTTCCCACCACCCCGCAAAGATTGGGCATAAAGTTGATGCGCACGCTGAGTAACTATTAAATCTCCCTCGAATAAACCGCTTTTAATCTCAACTAAATCTCCAGATGTTTGACCTAAAGTGACTTCAACAGATTGGAAAGCATTACCATTTTGGACATAGACCACTTTTTTACCATTTGCATCTACTAAAGCTGAACTGGGAATTGCTAAAATAGCATTAGCTGTTCGGTCTGTGATTACCTCTAATTCCGCGAACAATCCCGGCTTGAGTTCTCCACCCGGATTATTCAATTCTGCTTGCACAGGTACTACTCGCGTTTCCCCGTTCACCAATGAGCCAATGCGCGTGATTCTTCCTTCAAAGCTGCGATCGGTTAAAGAAGCAATTTTCACCCTTACCCGTTGACCAATTTGAACTTTATTTAGATCTTTTTCATAAATATTCGCGGTGGCAAAAACGCGGCTATCATTCACAATTGTCATCAGCTTACCACCTGCGTCCTGGAATGATTGACCGAGCGTAACTTCTCGGTCTGCAACTTTACCAGAAATAGGAGCAGTTACCGTCACTAGCCCTTTATCATTAGCTTTTGTGCCCAGTTGTTGCAGCCGAGTTTGATAGGTGGTGTTACTCAGCCCGATCCGAGATTTAGCTACTTCAACAGATGACTGAGCGCGTTTGAGTTGCGCTTCAGCTTCAATAACGTCCCGGCGTTGGTTTGCCCTAATCAATTGGGCTTTAGCTTCTGCTAGTTTGCCTTCTGATTCCCGCAATTCCCGCAGTGGAAGGTCTACCTCGGCACGTTTGACTTCAGTTTCGGCTTGGAGAACATTCTGGCGGCTATTAGCCTTGGCGACTTGGCTGCGTCCTTCTGCGAGGTGCGCTTTAGATTCCAACATCTGCCTTCGTGGGATAGCGCCAGCCGCCGCCAACTCTTTATCTCGATCGTACTGTTCTTGAGCAACTGCTAGTTCCGTGTTGGCTTGTGCTATTTCAGCTTCTGCTATTTGAACCTGACGCTGATAGTTTTCTTGAGCAACTTTTAAAACCGCTTTCTGCTCTACCAAAGCTTTATCTCGGTTATACTGTTTTTGAGCGGCAGCCAGTTGAGTGTTAGCTTGTGCTATGTCAGCGGCAGCTATCTGTGAATATCGCTCATAGTTTTGTTGGGCTAGCTTTAAATCTGCTTGCGCCTTCTGCAAATCCGCGTCAGCTTCTGCCCGTTTCTCCTGGGAAGCAACGCGCAGTTCCACCAATTCAGGTGCAGAAATAACGGCGACGGGTTGACCTGCTTTCACCGATGCACCGGGTTCTACTAACAACTCAACAACTTTACCTGGAATTGGTGCAGTTACCTCTACTTTTTGGCTAGGTAAGGTTTCAATTTGCCCGGTGGTTTTAATGCCAATAGCTAGTGGCTGCGATTTAGCTGGCTCTACTTTAATTAAGAGCCGTTTGGCAGTTTCTGCATCTACTTGAATTGAACCAGGAGCCTCTGTTGCTTCAGTTCCTCCTTGAAATTCATCCCCGTGTCCGCCGTGGGCAACAACCGCGGTGGGAGCCGTTAGTAGTATTAGGCTCAGGATTGTCCCAGAAACACAAAGTCGCGCTATCGATGGTTGAAAACGGTAAGAGTTGGGTATCATCGGGAATGTCCTTGAGTATACCGAGGGAGCAGAATTTTTGAGGAGGGCATTTGTACGGAGTAAGCGAGGTAACTAGCCCGCTCCACTGGAACAAGTTTCTTACAGAGCCTATAAAACTCTCATTCTCTAGTTTTTCATGGAGAAATGAAATCAGGATGAAATCTCAATTAAGGCTCCTGGCATTGCGTACCTGAAAAAGCCGGTTAGCAAATTAACCAGCGAATTATCATGTTATTGCTGTTAGTTACTGAGTCCGCCCTAGATTGTCGCTAATGCCTCGTGCTAAACTAGCTCTTGCTCGGTTGTAGTCTTAAATCGCCCTGATGCGATTATTGAAAAAATCTACTTTTTATACCAAGCTTGCCGCCACTGTTTCATTTGGTCAATTTCTGCCTTTTGTGAAGTGATAATATCTTGAGCTAGTCGCTTGATTTCCAGATGTTTAGACTTACTGGGCGCATCTTGAGCCATCATTATTGCGCCTTCATGGTGCGGAATCATTGCATTAATAAAGCGCAGATCGAACTCAGCATCAGCCGTTCCTAAAGTCTCAAAAAAAATACAAAGCAATATTGGACCACTTCATCCAAATTTCATACCAGTATAGGAAGCTTGTAATTGGGGGCCTAGACTCCTGATACACATTACGCGCTCGGACACTGAACTATCCGGCGAATTGAGCGATCGTTACAACTAACTATTGTCGATTTTGAAGGTCTAAAGCGATGTTCCATGTTATAGAAAACACTTTGAAATCGCCCCTATCTGCGGATATCACAGAGGCGATTGGTAATGTCCCCATCGTTCGGATTAACCGCTTGAGCGAACTTTGTCCGCATCACGAATTTTATCTTAAATTGGAATCCTGCAATCCCGGTGGCAGCATCAAAGAGAAAAACGCTGTTTATTTGGTTAAACACGCAGAACGTACCGGGTTGCTAACCCCTGGTGGCACAATTGTTGAATCCAGTTCTGGTAACTTCGGCGTTGGTTTGGCGATGATTGGTGCAGCACGGGGCTATCGTGTGATTATTGTCGTTGATGCCAAAACTCCGCCTCCGTTTCGACGAATGCTGGCTGCATACGGGGCAGAAATGGTAGATGTGCCCCTAAGCGCGGCAGATGCCAATGGCTCAATGCAAGTGGCGAGGATGGAAAAAGCCCAAGAACTCGCCCAGACCATTCCTGGGGCGTGGTATCCCTGCCAGCATCGCAATCCCGAAAACCCCGCTGCCCATGAGCAATTCACTGCTCGCGAAATCGAACAGGCATTTGGCGTAGCACCGGATGTGATTGTTATCGGGGTCAGCACTGCTGGACAACTGAGCGGAATCAGCAGATATTTCAAGCAGCGTTATCCTAAAACTCGAATTGTTGGCGTAGATGTCGCCGGGTCAGCTATCTTCGGCACCCCTTCCCATCCCTACAAAATGACGGGATTGGGATTGTCCTTTGTACCGCCCAATTTTGACCCGATGGTTTTGGATGCAGCTTATTCTGTGACCGATCGCATTGCTTTCTCCGTTTGTCATGCTTTGGCTCGTCGAGAGGGATTGCTGCTGGGGGCATCCACCGGAGCGATCGTTGCTGCGGGTGTTGCCTACGGCACGCAATATCAACGTCCTGGGCGCATGGTATTGTTGAACCCGGATCGGGGCGATCGCTATCTCGAAACTATCTACAATCCGCAATGGCTGACCCAGCAGGGCATTGAGATTTTGTCAGACCCAGCGCTCACCGCCGCAATCCGCGCTCTCAAGCCCGTCCCTGAAACCCTTTTGCGACAGCAACAACCTGCCTGACCATGACTTTAAAGGCTTCTCAGAGTCCGTCTAAAATCACTTTTTTAGATTTGTGGCGGCAGTTTATCCCGCTGTCCCTCAGCGATGTGGCAATGGCTTGCGGCGATCCGATGATGACCGCCGCCCTAGCGCACCTACCCAACCCACGGATGAATTTGGCAGGGGTGGGCATTGCCAAAGCGCTAGCAATCTTTTTTGAAAGTCCCATTATTATGATTTTGCACGCCTCGAATGCCCTGGCACCAACGATGCGATCGCGTCGTGCTTTGTGGCGATTCACGCTTTTAGCGGGGGGTGGATTATCTGCATTACTGTTGCTACTGACACTGCCGTTCATTTTTGCCATGCTGGGGGGCACAATTTTGGGGATTCCCGCCCAATTGCAGCAGACGGTGCGTATTGTCTTGACGTTGATGATTCTCTGGCCGTTTGCGATCGCTTGGCGGCGCTACTTTCAAGGATTATTGATTCATGCAGGTCATTCCCAGGCGGTTGCTCTTGGGAGCATTGCTCGTCTGGTTATCGTGGCGATCGTGCTTTTGGTCGGATTTGCCTTAAAAGTATCTGGGGCAGTGCTGGCGGGGACAGCACTAATGGCTGGCGTGATCTTGGAGGCGCTGGTGGTGACCTTGGCAGCTCGGCGGCTGGGAGCCACTCGTCCCCCTCTACCGATCGATTCTGAGTCAAATCTGCCCACGAATCTCAAAAGTGTCTGGAAATTCTATTGGCCCTTAGCCTCTTCGATGCTGGTGGTATGGGGTGGACGTGCGGTGTTGGTGGGAATTATCGCTCGCGCCCAAGACGCTGATATTGCTCTGGCTGCTTGGCCTGCGGCTTGGGGATTGGTTTTGGTGATTGCGAACGCGACCCGCATGGTGCAGCAGGTGATTATTAAAAACAGAGGTCAAGTTAGCGATCGCGAATTAATTGTATTTGCCTTAAGCGTGGGCACAATCTGTTCGCTGCTGTTGCTTTTGGGCAGTACTACCCCATTAGGGCTAATAGTTGTTGAGAGCTTTGTGGGCAACGATTCTGGTCTAGTCGAGGGTATCCGTCCCGTGTTGCTGTTGTGCGGTTTTGTACCCCTACTTGTTGCGGCTCAAAATGCCACTCAGGGCTTTTTGGTGGGGTCAGGTCAGACAGGAGGAGTCATTCGTGCCAGCTGGATCGGTACGATTATTTTGCTGCTAGTCGCGTTCTTGGGAGTCCAGTTTGGGGCGCAGGGTGCTATTGCAGCTGCTAGAGCCATGATTGTTGCTTTAACAATAGAAGTATCCTTTCTTGGGTTTAATCTTAGAAGAAGCGCCTGACGACTGAAGTCGCGGCTATACAAACGAAACCCGCCCACACGGGTTAAGGAAAGAGAGCGATAATATTTCTGAGGCTATTGGTTTGCCGGAGTAGAAGTTTTTTTAATGCAAAGGTACGCAAAGGTAAACGCAAAAGTACGCATAAGATAAGAGTATTTGCTATCGTTGGGCTAGTGTCGATTCTTTCAATAGACATCTCCAAAAAAGAATGTAGAGACGTTGCCTGCAACGTCTCTACTCTACGAGGGTTACAGGTAACGCACCTTTAATTTCTGGAGATGTCTAATGTATATGAAGTTTACTCAGCAAATTAACAGCCAAATTCTCACGTTATTGCTGTTAGTTACTGATTCCGCCATACATTGCCGCTAACGGTTTTTATTAAACTAGCTCTTGCTCGGTTGTAGTCTTAAATCGCCCTGATGCGATTATTGAAAAAATCTACTTTTTATACCAAGCTTGCCGCCACTGTTTCATTTGGTCAATTTCTGCCTTTTGTGAAGTGATAATATCTTGAGCTAGTCGCTTGATTTCCAGATGTTTAGACTTACTGGGCGCATCTTGAGCCATCATTATTGCGCCTTCATGGTGCGGAATCATTGCATTAATAAAGCGCAGATCGAACTCAGCATCAGCCGTTCCTAAGTTCATGTCCATCATCATGCCCTTCATCTGCTCTTGAGACATCGGCATCATCTTACCCATCTGAGCGTCGTACATCATTGGGGTGCTGCTTGCCTGGGTATACCATGCTTTGCGCCACTGTTTCAACTGATTAATCTCTTTGTTTTGAGCTTTGATAATGTCGTCTGCTAGCTTTTTAATTTCAGGGCGTTGAGACTTCTGCTGCGCTTCCTTTGCCATCGTTACTGCCCCTTGATGGTGTGGGGTCATGGCATCAATGAATCGCAGATCGTATTCAGCATCAGCAGAGCCTAAATTCATTGCCATGCTATGATTCATGCCGCTGCCATGCTCCATACCAGTGCTTTGCCCCTTGTCCTGCTTGCTACTAGCAGTGCTTGCAGGGGGAGTGTTTGGAGCTTGAACTTGGTTTTGGGAGGCAGTAGAACAGGCTGTAAGGATTCCACTCAGAGAAGCGATCGCTATAACGGTTGCTAACAAGCTAGTTCTCACTGAAATTGGTCGCATAGGTTTGAAGTTCATCTAACACACCCGGTAACTTTTTTACTATCCTTGACTCTTCAGTCAACGATCGGGACAACTTTAATCACCCGCGCCCAGTAGCTGGCTATTGATGAAAGACAGCAAGATTTCACAGCGTCAGGCGGTACTACTACTCAGTGTTTCACGCCGAAATGAAATTAGGATGAAATTCTCTGCCCCGGCTGATGACTTGTCTATATACATTCAGCTTTTCATAAAAAAATGAAATAAGCATGAAGTTCTTGTGCTTTATTAACGGAAACAGGGCTCTACACAGAAAAATGAAATTGGGATGAATTCCTTATACCTCATTAGAAATAAATTACGATAATGCCTTTAGGAAGATGCACGCGCACCTGCATCTTCTTAAAGTGAAGGCGAAGAGGTATAGTTACTGCTTTTTCAAAGTAATTCCAAAAGATTGAAAAGGTAAAAACCGTGACTCACCATATAAGTCAAGAAATGCAGCAGTGTATTCAAAACTGCTTAGATTGTCATAGTATCTGCTTGAATACGGTTACTTACTGAGTCTAAAGCTGTCCGTGATGGTAAATTCGTAGGTCTGGCTCTTGATGAAGATAATCAATCTGATTTGACAGAAGAACGAATCAAAGCTTGGGTTTCCCAACTCAAGCAAGAGTTTGGTTTGTAGAGTAGGACTGAGCCAGACCAAAGCTATTTGGACTGGAGGTAATTTTATATTTATTTCCATCAAAGTCTCGTTTCTGGCAGCAGGACTACAACTCCAAGCGACAGTGAAGTGGAGCGTGGTGTCCAGGCTGTCTAGTTGGCTTTTTTATAGGCGCTCAAAAATTTGTTCTCACTACCCCTTGACTCTCCAGTCTGCTGGAGACTCCAAGATAAAGATAGTTCACTCAAAGAGAGTTTAAATCATGACCTTACAACTCAAAGTGCCTAATATGGCGTGTTCGGCTTGTAGCGAAACCATTACCAAAGCTATCAAGACGGTAGATCCAACCGCAACCGTTCAAGCCGATCCAAAAACCAAACTCGTCAATATTGAAACCCAAGCATCCGAAGCGGGGATTACGGAAGCAATTACAGCAGCAGGTTACACAGTTGCCTGTCACTAAAAGCTCCGGGGCCTCATTCTCAAGATACAAGAGGCGGGTTTTATATCGAGGCTATCTGTGAAATGCCTGATTTATCGGCTAAATCCGCCTTTACGTCTTTCACCGAGTGCGTAAATTCTCAAAATGAAAGTTAAGAGGTGTTGTATGGAAAAGGCCAGTCTGAAACTGCGGGGCATGAGTTGTGCCTCGTGTGCCAATACGATCGAAGATGCGATTCACTCGGTTCCTGGTGTGAGTGAATGCAGCGTTAATTTCGGTGCAGAACAAGCCACTGTCACCTACGATCCCAGAAAAACTGCTCCAGAAGCAATTTGCGATGCTGTAGATGCAGTGGGCTATTCTGCTCAACTCATACAAGATGACGCTTTATTTACCGCAGACGATGATGCAGAACGTCGGGAACGGCAAGCTGAAAATCGGGAATTAGCTACGAAAGTTTGGGTGGGTGGCATCATCAGTACTATTTTAGTCATCGGTTCGCTACCCATGATGACAGGATTGCCGATTCCCTTTATTCCCATGTGGCTGCACAATCCTTGGCTACAGTTAGTGCTGACAACGCCAGTCCTGTTTTGGTGTGGTGCATCCTTCTTTATTAATGCCTGGAAAGCCCTCAAACGCCATACAGCAACGATGGACACATTGGTGGCAATTGGCACAGGTGCCGCCTATCTTTACTCCCTGTTTCCAACTGTCTTACCTGAGTTTTTTACCGCTCAAAGATTACCAGCGGATGTGTATTATGAAGTGGCGGCGGTTGTTGTGACGCTGATTTTATTAGGACGACTGCTAGAAAATCGCGCCAAAGGACAGACCTCGGAAGCCATTCGCAAACTCATAGGTTTGCAAGCGAAAACCGCTCGCGTCATTCGGAACGGCAGAGAGGTAGATATTCCCATTGCTGAAGTGGTTTTGGGCGATGTAATTCTAGTACGTCCGGGTGAAAAAATCCCGGTAGATGGCGAGATTATTGAGGGTTCCTCAACTATTGATGAAGCAATGGTGACGGGTGAAAGTGTGGCCGTAAAAAAGCAACCCGGTGATGAAGTAATTGGAGCAACAATTAACAAAACTGGCAGCTTCAAATTCCGCGCTATGCGCGTTGGTAAAGATACATTTCTGGCGCAAATTGTTAAGTTGGTGCAACAAGCACAAGGCTCTAAAGCGCCTATTCAACGATTGGCAGACCAAGTAACTGGATGGTTTGTGCCTGCGGTGATTGCCATTGCGATCGCTACCTTCATCCTTTGGTACAACCTCATGGGCAACGTAACGATCGCGTTGATCACCACTGTAGGTGTCCTCATCATTGCGTGTCCTTGTGCCCTCGGTTTAGCTACACCAACCTCCATCATGGTAGGAACAGGTAAAGGTGCAGAATATGGCATCCTGATTAAAGGTGCAGACAGCTTGGAGTTAGCACAAAAACTGCAAACCGTTGTTTTAGACAAAACAGGCACTATTACGCAAGGAAAGCCAACTGTTACTGACTTTATAACTGTTAATGGTACAGTCAATAGCAATGAATTAAAATTATTGCGTCTCGCTGCATCAGTTGAACGAAATTCCGAGCATCCTTTAGCTGAAGCCGTGGTGCAATATGCTCAATCTCAACAAGTGGAATTAAATGATGCACGGGAATTTGAAGCGATCGCAGGCAGTGGCGTACAAGGTCATGTATCGAATCAATGGGTACAAATTGGTACACATCGTTGGATGAAAGAATTGGGAATTGATACTAGCGCCTTAGAACAAGACTGGGAGCGATTGGAATATCTCGGTAAAACCGTAATCTGGCTGGCAGTTGATGGCAAAGTGCAAGGCATTATGGCTATCTCTGATGCCGTCAAACCCTCTTCTGCCAATGCAATTCGCACCTTGCAAAAGATGGGATTAGAAGTGGTGATGCTAACAGGTGATAACCGTCGCACGGCTGAAGTCATAGCGCGAGAAGTCGGCATCAAACGAGTGATGGCAGAAGTTCGCCCCGATCAAAAAGCCGCTCAAATCGAAAATCTTCAGGCAGAAGGAAAAATTGTAGCAATGGTTGGAGACGGAATCAATGATGCTCCTGCACTCGCGCAAGCGGATGTAGGGATGGCAATTGGAACCGGAACAGATGTAGCGATTGCTGCTAGCGACATCACCCTAATTTCTGGCGATTTACAAGGCATTGTCACTGCCATTCAATTGTCTCGCGCCACGATGCGAAACATCAAACAAAATTTGTTTTTCGCCTTTATCTACAACATGGCTGGTATTCCCATCGCAGCAGGTATTCTCTATCCCATCTTTGGTTGGTTACTCAGTCCAATTATTGCCGGGGCTGCAATGGCATTTAGTTCAGTTTCTGTAGTGACAAATGCGTTGCGCCTCCGTAACTTCCGACCCAAAATAGTTGGCTAATTTCATTGTTGTTTAAGAGGGATAATAATGAACAAGAAAGTAACATTTTGGGTAATATTAGCAGGATTTGGATTTCTGCTTGGGGTGATTTCAGGTTCGATTTTAGGAGATTTTTAAATGATAAACAAAACAACAATTATCGGTGGTATTGCGAGTTTAGGGGTTGTGCTAGGAATGGTATCTGGTGAAGCGATACCTTCGGTGGGCTTCGCCAACGCACAAACTCCAGAGGAAACACACTCAACTAAAACAGAGCAAAAAAGTCAGTTTCGCCGTATTGAACAACCCCTAAGTAACAAGGTTTTAGTTACCATTGGTGGACTAGGATTAATTGGTTTAGAACTTTGGTGGTTCCTACTCAGCAAACCCAATTCTAAAAAAGCAACTGCAACTGGAGGAATTCAAGAAGTCACCATCACCGTTGATGGTGGCTATGAACCAAGCCGCATTGTTGTACAAGCAGGACAACCCGTGCGGCTCAATTTCAGCCGGAAAGATCCTAGTAGTTGCTTAGAACAAGTATTACTCCCAGATTTTCACATTGCAGCAGATTTGCCACTTAATGCTATAACTTCTGTAGAATTCACGCCCAAAAAAGCTGGTCATTATGTCTTTACTTGTGGCATGAATATGTTTCGAGGTGAAATTATCGCAGAAGATAGACAACTTGAATCAACAACAGAAGCTCATCCGACATCATTCATTTCAACACATCAGCATGGAAGTGTGCGATCGCGGCGCTACTGATTGCGAAAAGATGAGCGATGACGCTCAAATGAAAGCCTGTGCTGATATGTGCCACCGCTGTGCCGAATCTTGTCGGCAGATGTCTATGGCAATGGCATAAATAACCGTATCTACGAGCTTTATGCGGGTAGTACTGTCTTGGTGCTACCCCTGTAGCGATGGTGTATGAGCTAAAAGTGTTTCTAGCATCCATTCTAATCTTGACACATCCCCATCAATGTGACTTCCCAAACTAATCGCGGTTGAGCATAACTTAACAAACACTTTCGTGCTTTTTCCAACTTTTCTAGGGGTGACTCGCGAAGATCTCCTTGCAAAAATTGCTGCCAATAACAATGTTGCAAATAATCTATTAACCACAATTGCGCTTCTGTATCCAGCGCTTTGTCAATCTGGCGAGCAAGTTCTAAAGCTTTACGAAGCGTCTTCGGTATTTGTTTGACTGCTGCCAATAATTCTGGGGGAATTGCTTGCAATTGTTGCCAAGATGCGATCGCTTCCCCAGGACTTCCCGCCGAAGCGGCCAATACCTCTGGATGCTGCAAAATCTCTTCATGACCATTCTGCCGCAACACTTTCTCCATTCGGGCCAAATCTAAGCCATAAAACGGTATCCGCTGACAGCGGGACACCAGCGTAGGCAATAAAGATTCGATCGCCGGAGCAATCAAAACGATCGTCGCCTGTCCTGGTTCCTCCAGCGTCTTCAGCAAGGCATTTGCAGCCGCCTCTGCCATCGTTTCCGCTTGTTCGACAATTACGAGCGATCGCGACGCCTCCAGCGGCGGACGACTCAAAAACTGGGCAATCTCCCGCACCTGTTCCAAGCGAATTTGCGGCGGTGCCTTGCGCTTCACCCCTTTTTCAGCAGCTTCAGCCGCAGACAGCCTGACTCCGTTGTGGAGATAAGTCGGCAGCACCCACAATAAATCCGGGTGATTGCTCAGCTGTTGGCGTTTGTGTGAGGTTAGTTGTTTGTCGTTATTACCATAAAATACTTCTTCTGTAAAGCATTTAGCTGCCAAACTTCGTCCTACTCCATCCGGGCCAGCAAACAGATAAGCTGGAGCAATGCGGTTTTGTGCGATCGCCTGCTTGAGGATCTCTTGGGCCCGATCTTGCCCGATCAGCCTTTCAAAAGGATTCATCAAAAAATTTAATCAGATTATTGCCTCAGTCTGGTATTATTTGAGCAAATTCCGGCTATAAATCATTTGCCCCGACAAGTGAGATCCTTATCTAGAAAACCTGTAACTATAAGCTGGAAATCATTCAAAACTCTCAACTATGTTCGGATATCATAAGAGAGTCTTGGAGTCCCAGGCCGGAGGTTTTCTATGGCTCGCTATACTACTTCGTACACTGTTGCCCTTCCCCTCGATCGTCTTCGGCTGTTGGTGGTGGAAGTTCTAAAGACTTGTCCCTTGGACATACTTTATGAGACTGTTGACTATATAATGGCTCGAGAAGTCCCTGGGCAAGTCTCCTTTCCCAAATTAGTGACCGTCGAACTGCTGATCGATCGAACAACTGCAACCCCAACAAAAACTAGCATGACTTTGGTGATGAAAAATGAGGAATTGCCCCTGCAAATTGACAACCACTGCCGCCAGATGTTTGACATGGTAAATCAGGCGATCGAAAGCAATTCACCATTGGCAACTGGTTGAAAATGTAGCAGGAGAGCTACCCATGATTTAGTCAAACAAAGCTTGGGTTAGTTTAGCTGAATCCGCAAAGATTCACTCTTCTAGCTCATCAAACATACTACCGGGGTTAATCAGCGTGATATCAAACTCATCTAAAGGCCCTGACGGCATGGTATCTCGCCGGAGCTGGTAGTATATAGCTCTCACCTGAGGACCAAAGACAACTTCGTCTTCATTTTTCAGGTCGTGAGCTGGACTTTTGCGACCGTTAATTATCAGTCCGTTAGCACTAGCCCTACCTTTGCCATCGCCATCAACAATCCGGTAGTAGTAGCTTCCATCTTTTTTGGGTTGCTGTAGCAACGTCGCATGACGGCGCGAGACAAACTGGGAGTATAGACGGATATTACAATCCGGATCGCGACCTATAGAATAAGCGGACTTAGTGAGTACGAACTCCTTGCGTCCCTTATCGTCCTCAACAATTAATAGATGGTTGTGTTCCTGTGGTAAAGCCATTGAATAATTTATCCTGCAATGAATTAATTAAACGCAGCTGCAAGCCTGGCGTCAAATAGTTCTCATGAACTCAAAGCGGCGGTGTCAACTTGGAAATATAGCAACCGCTCTCGTCGGTTAAGCCATAAATCTGGGGTAGGGGCGAAGCATTCGGGCATATAATTTATTGGTTAAAACCGAAGATTTACTACCCGAATGCTTCGCCCCTACTGCCAAGAGTCGCCTTGGCGGTTGCTATAATACCATTTTAGATTTTAGATTTTAGATTTTAGATTGAAGTAACTCTTGCTCCGAGAGAGTTTCAGTCAAGTCAAACCATGCAAGTCTAACGCCAAATGGTATAACCGGAATTTCAGATTTTAGATTTTGATATTCAATTGAATCTAAAATCTGAAATCCACAATCTTCCCTTCATAAAATTTTACCGACGCCAAGGCAGACGACGCAGGAGGAGTGAGTTGGTTACAACGCTGACGGAACTAAAGGCCATCATTGCACCGGCGGCAGATGGACTGAGAACAACGCCTAAGCTAGGCAGCAAGACACCGGCAGCAATGGGAATCCCCAAAGTGTTGTAGGCAAGTGCCCAAAATAAATTCTGACGGATTTTATTAAAAGTGGCACGCGAGAGCTGAATCGATTCCACGATGTCGGTTACAGCGTCGCGCATCAGGATAATCTGAGCGCTTTCAATGGCGATGTCAGTCCCAGCGTGCAGGGCAATGCCCACATCCGCTTGTGCTAGTGCCGGTGCATCATTTATTCCATCACCGATCATAGCCACTCGGTGACCCTGAGTTTGTAAGGTCGCGATCGCAGATGCTTTGCCATCCGGGCGAACTCCCGCCAAAACATCCGCTGGGTCGAGTCCCAGGCTGACCGCCACTGGTAGGGCGCTTTCCGGTTTGTCACCAGTTAGCATCATGACTCGCAATCCCAGACGCCGCAGCTCGTCGGCTGCTGCCTTAGCGTCCGGTCTGAGATTGTCGGTAACGGCGATCAGCCCTAAGCTCACCCCTTCAGATGCCACGTAAACCAAGGTTTTACCGGCCTCTGCCAGTGTTCTAGCTCGCTCTAGTAGGGGGGAGTCGATCGCAATTCCCGCCTCCAGAAGCCAGTCCTGAGTGCCGACAAGAACCTGCTGTCCTTCTACCGCAGCACGAACTCCAAAACCCGGTTCTGTGTAAAAATCTTGGGCAACTGGGATACATAACCCCAGCCGTTGGGCTGACTCCACAATAGCTGTTGCTAAGGGATGGCAGGTGCCGCTTTCTACTGCCGCCGCCAGCTGAAGTAATGATTGGCATTGGGCATTGGGCAAGAGATTAGACAGAAATACTCCCCCACTCTCCCACTCTCCCACTCCCCCACTCCCCCACTCCCCCACTCCCCCACTCTCCCACTCTCCCACTCCCAGTTCCGAAACTGAAAGACAATCGGTGACGGTAGGATGGCCGGTGGTCAGGGTGCCAGTTTTGTCAAACACTACCGTATCTAGAGTGCATACCCGTTCTAAAACATCCCCGCCTTTGATTAAGAGTCCCGACTCGGCCCCGATGCTAGTGCCAACCAGGATAGCGGTTGGTGTGGCGAGTCCCAAGGAACAAGGACAGGCAACTACTAAAACTGCGATCGCCAACTTCAAACTCAATAGGAGTCCTGAGTGCTGGGTACTAAGCGCTGAGTGGGTCATCTCTGTCATTCCACTCTGGATGGTGACATCAGGCCAAATATGAGTGCCGATAAAATACCAAAAGATAAAGGTTAAAGCCGCAGCTGCCATAACGCCATAGGTAAAATATCCTGCTACCGTATCTGCCAGTTGCTGTACTGGTGCTTTGCGGGTTTGGGCTGCTTCTACGAGGGCGACAATCTGGGCTAAGGTGGTATCCTTGCCAGTACGAGTGGCTCGAATTGCGATCGCACCCGACTGATTCAGCGTTCCTGCTTGCACCGCATCGCCGCACTGCTTCAGCACCGGGACTGCTTCACCAGTCAGCATCGACTCATCCACTGTTGTTCTACCTGCGATAATTTTCCCATCTACGGGTATTTTTTCTCCAGGCAAAACCTGCAAGCATTCTCCCACGCGCACGCGATCGGCAGGAATTTCCACCCCTAACTGTCCAGCTGCTGCCACATCCCCATCGGCAATTAAGCGGGCCATGCGCGGCTGGAGAGAAAGCAATGCCTCAAATGCTGCTGCTGCCTTTCCTCTGGCGTGTTGTTCCAACGTCCGACCCAAGAGGATAAAGCCCAACAACATTACGGGTTCGTCAAAAAAGCACTCCCAACCTAACTGGGGGAATAGCAGCGCCACCATACTGGCCGTATAAGCGGTGACCGCACCCAATCCCACCAGCGCATTCATATTGGGTGCCAATCGCCGCAATCCCCGCCAGCCATCTACCACGATCGATCGGCCCGGCCCCAGTAGGGTGACGGTTGCCAGACCCCAGTGGAACCAAAATGAGGTGAGGATTGAGGGATGATCGGCAAACCAGGAGTGTTGAGCGAAATGCCCGATTCCAGATAGCACAATCAGTACACCTGCGATCGCAATCCGCCAAATTGAAGACTGGATTTCCTGGCGATGCCGTTCTGTTGGCGAAATCAAATCTCTTGTTTGGGAATACCGGAGTTGAGTCGGAAAGCCAGCTTCTGTCAATTTCTCGGCTAAATCAGCCGGGTCAACCGCACCGGCTTTTACCTCGCAGACTGCCACCTCCGTGAGTAGATTGACGCAGGCTGAAACGACGCCGGGATAATGTGTCAGCTGATTCTCTACAGCCTTCACGCATCCGGCACATTTCATCCCTCCCACGTCCAGAGTAATTGTCTCTACCGGGTCGGCTGGGTTAGCGTTAGCGCCGAACCGCCCAGATATCGCTGTCTGGGGAGACAGCTGCTTAGAAGATCCATCAACTTGTGACTGCAACACTTCCATTCCTAAGCACCTCTCTCCTTAGAGCGTAGGTCAAGTCACGCGAAATCGCCTTAAAAAGGTTAACTTTTCTTAAAAAACTGTCCTCGACTTAAGATTTGCGATCGCTCCAGCGCAAACAGCTGAGATAGATGAGTACAAAACCAGTTTGCAGAACTAGCAGCAATCCGTACCCCTTCAGGAATAGGTTCATCTCCATGCTGGAGAAAACACTGAAAGCACCGCTGCCTAACAGAGCTAGCAGCATTAAAAAGAGAATTTTTTTGTAGTTTGCAGTTGACATAGCGTTTAAATCAGAGATATTTAAAATAGTAGCTTTCCTAACGGTGAATTTAAAAATGCCACCGATAATTCCCCAGATATTGATAATTTGTACAATCGCGAACCATGATATATTAAAATTACCACCAAACCCAGTAATTGTAATTTCTCATTCCCTATTAATTGGCTGTAAAATGCTTTCAACTGTCGCTTTTTTACCAACTCTATTGTCAGGTGAATACTTGCCACCAAAAAGCTGGCAAACAGAACAGGTCCGAATAGGTTTTGCTCTATTGCTTGATGCCAATCTCCTTGGGCAATGGCGACAAAAGAGCGAGTCATCCCACAGCCGGGACAAGGAATTCCTGTCAAATATCTGCACGGACAGACTAGGAAGGAAATCTGCTTTCCGTGGCTGTAAAAATACGCTCCCACGAGTGGTGATGAAAAAATAGCTAATTTTACAAATGCCAAGCGCCGGACGCGATCCGAGAAAGTACGACGAGACAATTCAAACATCAAACTTGTTCTTCGTCATTGGTCATTAGTCAGTCGCTGACTACTGGTAATGAGAAATAATCAAATTGTCGATATTCTAAATTATGAATTAAACCAAACGCTGCCCTTGCTTATCGGGTAGGGAGTCAACGATCAACATAATAAAGTCAATCAGAGCCCAAATCCCACAGCCACCTAACGTCAAGAGTTGAACGATACCAATTGTTGTATATCCCAAGTAAAATCGGTGGATTCCAAACACACCAAGAAAGAAACATAGAAGTATAGCAGCAACTTTTGATTTGGCAGGATTATCTTGCATAGTTACACTCCGAGCGTTCGTAAAAGTTACATTCCCCTGCTAGTATAACTAAACCGACGCTCACATCTACCAAAAGAATGAAAACTTTACTTTTTTTAACTCTACCTGTAGGGTGGGTTACAACACACCCTACGTTACTGAGCGATCGCAATTGAGGACTAACTAGAACCGCTGCCCAAGATAAACAAACTTAACAGAGTGCCGCTATTCCAAAGACTGTGGAGCAACATGGGAGCGAGGAGATTGCGCGATCGCGTATAAACTACTGCCAGTATTATCCCCAGCGTAGTCAGCGGCAGCACTTCTGAAAGGCTGAGGTGGGCAACGGCAAATAGCAAGCTACTAGCCAAAATTGCGCCCCAAACTGGCATATAACGAGTTAAGGATGGCAAGAGAAATCCTCGGAACAGGAATTCCTCAAACAGAGGTGCAGCAATAGCTGCGGTGACAAAGAAGATTGCGATCGCTACCCCATCTTTCCCCTCTAGCGCCAGCGACAACAGCGGGTTACTCCCCCCCTGTCCCTGCCAAAGAAACTGGTTAATCAGCGACACTGCAATCACCAGGGGTAACGCGACAAAATAACCGCCCAGCCCCCACAAAAACCAGTTACCGAGCAGATCGAAGCGAAACCATCCCTCTGGTAAAGGTAAAAATGATTTCACAGAGAAATACACCACTAACACTCCACCCAGCGCCACTAGCAAGTAACTAACTAAAACAGAGAACGCCCTAGCCCTTAAATCAAAAGTAGAGGGTTGCAGATTTAGCAGCCGAAATACTACAGGAAGTAACAAAATAGACACTAGCAGCTGCATCGAGAAAAAACCGACGACGAACACTTGCCAAACCGTCTCGGCATCCCACGGCGTTGACCAAGAAACATCGCTATTCTGAGATAACAAGGATTGCTTTCCCTTGATCAACCGCTGCGCTACTAAAAAAATCACCAGTCCGACACCTACCAAAAATCCTAACGTCGGTAAGGCACCCACAATTGCTAATTTAACAACAGCTTGCTGAGCAATCTGCTGTTCTGCTGCTTGCAGTTTAGCCAGCGCGGCTTGACGTTGTTGGAATGTATAAAGCTGGTTTAACGCCTGGTAGCGAAACCATCCGTCTAAATTTTTTTGAATTAATTCCTGGGCATCTGGTATAATCACGGGTGGATTGCTCCACAAACCGATCGAAACGGCAGCGGTTTTTGCGACGGCTTCTTTACCAGTTTCAGTTGTAGGGCGATCGATCAGCGCTTTCCAAGTCGTAAGCGCCTCCTCAGTTTGTCCTTGTCGAGCCTGTAAAATCCCCAGTCTTAGGTCTAACTCATTAATTAACTGTTCCAGCTGGTTGATAGACGCCTGCAATGGTTGCTGACTGGGATAGTCAGGTCTATCAGGATTTGCAGTAACTTTCAGCGGTGCTTCTCCAGCGGGTGAAGGCGTACTGTCTGGTTTCTGGGATTGTTCTATTTGCGATCGGGTTTTTTCCAGATTAGTTTGGGCTTGTTTCCGCAGTTCTTGATACTGCTTTTGGGCAGCTTGGATAGGCTCAGTGCCGATTAGGGCTTCACGCGCCGATTTTCCACTGGAAACGTCGCCAATCTCGCCCTGCCACTCCGCAGCGTGCAGCAGCAAATTCGTTTGGTACAGTTCCAGACGACTTTGAATTTGCGGCTCACCCCAGCTTCCTATCAAAGAAAGGCTAACGACGAAGAGTACCGCAATTGTCAGCAAACCTAAAATCAACCGCTTCAGTGTCATTTCAATCTCCCCACTACCCTACCTATTGAAGCGCATTCGGGGAGCTGAAATGCGATCGCCCGCCAGGGTTAAACCGCCTTTCAATAGCAAAAGTCGTCTAAAGACGACTGCACTAAGGGTTGTAGTCCACTTAAGTGGACTTTAGCTATTAGCCATAGCCAGCGATTTAAACCCCTGGCGGGCTTTCAGCACAACTGCAAGATCTGAAATTGCCCTTCTCTCCCCAAAATCTCAAGCGCGATCGCACCTTATCCCCCACCAGCAAAAGAAACCGGGTTTCTGAAATTCTCACAATTGCCCAAAATAAAAAGTATCTGTACTAGGATCGATTGCCTACGGCACGCTACGCGATCGCAAATCGAATCCTTTCCAAAAATCCAGTCAACCCAATAAAAGAAGGAAAATCACCCCAATACTCCTCTACTTCCGGTATAAAAATAGTAGAATCAACATCCAAATCCTGGCCATATTCAGCCTTTAATCTTATATTCAAACGAACTACAAATCCCTCCAATCGCATCCCTCGAATTAACATGGTTTTTCTTTCCAGTGCCGAAGCTGGGCTAACACCTGCATCGGCAGCAATTTTTGGCGCACAAATTACATAAGGTGCGCCAGTATCAACCACAGCTATAGTTGGAATACCTTGAATCTCTACCCGGATTAAAATTCGATTTGTTGTCTCACTTTCAGTCGCGGGACGATAAGCGAAAGGGATAGCACCCGTTGCAAAATACTCACCGTTGTCAAAGAGTAGTAACATTAGTAAAGCACAGTTACAAGTATACCAGTATTCTTGACAGGCCTAACCTGCGCGATTACTTCATCGTGACTTTTGCCAGAGGCTAAAAGCTGACCGTTTTTAATTGCCACCCAGCGCCCTCGATACTCCAAACGATTTTTTTTCATCCATTCGTGATCTGCCCCTATTTCTGGATGACCACCTCGGTCTACAGTTGTTACTTTAGTAGGAGCTAAAATATAGGCATATTTCTGAAGTTCCTTGTGTTCTGGAAAATGTTTAAGACCTTCGGTTGCTATCTTCCATGCCGCATTCCAGTCATAGCGATCTAATTCTTTATCGGCGGCGCTGATCAATTCTTCTGGTGTATTGTACATAACATTAATTAAGTGGCGATCCAATTATTTCTAATTTTAGCATTTAGCGATCGGACTTTCTCTCTCCACCACCAAAAGAAACCAGGTTTCTAAGATTCTCACAATTGCCCAAAATAAAAAGTATCTGTATTAGGATCGATCGCCTACGGCACGAATAGCGATCGCAAATTTTATCCGCCAAAGAATGCTATTCGTTAAAGGCCGATACCCTTACCTCAAAAAATTCAAAATTGTCGCGAATTGAGATAAAATATCAGGCTAAATGCCGATCGCACTCGCCCAACCATCCACCTATCCTCCCCATCTAAAAGCCCCCTCTCCATCTAAAAGCCCCCTCTCCATCTAAAAGCCCCCTCCCCATCTAAAAGCCCCCTCCCCATCTAAAAGCCCCCTCCCCATCTAAAAGCCCCCTCCCCATCTAAAAGCCTCCTCCCCATCTAAAAGCCCCCTCCCCATCTAAAAGCCCCCTCCCCATCTAAAAGCCCCCTCCCCATCTAAAAGCCCCCTCCCCGTCAACGGGGAGGGGGTTTGGGGGTGGGGTAGCCGCAGCGCACCCCAGAAGAGTTAAAATTTGGGCTGACCCTTCTTTCATATCCCACTCCCCTACCTTTGTGGAGGATAAACCCCTGTCAACCCGCGTAATCCTTGTCCGTCATGGACAAAGCACCTTTAATCAACAACAGCGCATCCAAGGTCGTCTTGACGAGTCTGTCTTAACAGAGGCAGGTCGCGCCACAGCACGTCAGGTTGCCCCTGCCTTGACTGGCATAGCATTCGATGCTATTTATAGCAGTCCCCTGCAACGCGCCAAAGAAACAGCTGAGATCGTTCAGTCCTGTTTGTCGAATCCTCCGAAATTGCAGATAGCAGATAAGCTGATGGAAATCGATCTGCCATTGTGGGAGCGTCTGCAAAAAGATGAGGTAAAAGCGCAATTTCCCGAAGACTATCGCCTTTGGAAAGAACGTCCCCACGAACTGCGAATGCTGATACCAGCAGCACAGGGAACAAGAGAACACTTCCCAGTCTTATCTCTATACGAGCAAGCTAAGCTGTTTTGGCAGGAAGTTTTGCCGCGCCATGCAGGAAAAACTATTCTCGTGGTGGCGCATAACGGTATTAATCGCGCTTTGCTCAGTACTGCACTTGGCATTCCACCGTCTCGCTACCACTCGATCCAGCAGTCCAACTGCGGCATCAATGTGCTGAACTTCCCTGACTCTCCCTCTTTCCCCCCTGTAGACGGGGGGGACGCCAGGGGGGGTGGATCTGTTCAGATGGAATCAATGAATTTGATTGACCATCTGGGAGATCCTTTGCCGAAACCTCGTCCCGGTCATCAAGGCCCGCGTCTATTATTGGTGCGTCACGGGGAAACTGAGTGGAATCGCCAGAAAAAGTTTCAGGGACAAATAGATGTTCCGCTCAACGATAACGGTAGAGAACAATCAAGATCTGCTGGTGAGTTTCTCAAGGATGTGCCGATCGAATTTGGCGTTAGCAGTCCGATGTTGCGTCCGAAGGAAACTGCTGAGATTATTCTGAAATATCATCCCAATGTGGAACTAGAATTGCTCACAGATTTGAGTGAAATCAGTCATGGACTTTGGGAAGGAAAATTTGAAGGAGAAATTGAGCAGGCGTATCCAGGTCTGCTGAAAGAATGGCAGGAATCGCCGGAAACGGTGCAAATGCCGGAAGGGGAAAATTTGGCCCAGGTTTGGGCAAGAGCGATCGCAGCTTGGGAATCGATCGTATCCAAATACAGCAAGCAGCCCAAAACTGTTTTGGTAGTAGCTCACGACGCTATCAACAAAGCCATTCTCTGCCATGTGTTCGGTTTGGGGCCTGAACATTTCTGGAATTTCAAACAAGGTAATGGCGCAGTTAGCGTGATTGACTATCCCCACGGTTCGGATGGTTATCCTGTGCTGCAAAGTATGAATATCACTACTCACCTGGGTGGGGGTGTTCTCGATAAGACAGCAGCTGGAGCTTTGTAAATTAGTCATTAGTCATTAGTCAATTGTCATTTGTGAGTTCTTCTTACCCCTCTCCCTCATCCTTCTCGCTATGCTTGACCGATGACCAATAGCGAATTGCTGCAACAAGTACGAGTAATAGACCCTGTTTCTGGAAATGACCAGATTGCCGATGTTCTGATTGCAGACGGTGCGATCGCATCTGTTGAAGAAACAATTTCTGACTGGTCATCCGATACATTGGTGCGGGATTGCCGGGGCATCATTTTAGGCCCAGGACTGGTGGATTTATACAGCCACTCAGGAGAACCGGGATTTGAAGAACGGGAAACGCTGGAATCTCTGATGCAAGCGGCTCAAGCTGGCGGCTTTACCCGCGTCGCTATCTTACCCGATACGATGCCGCCGCTCGATCGCCCAGTTGGTTTGGCTCGGTTGCAGAGGTTAGCAGCAGATATAACTGACAAGTTATCAATTTCTCCCACGCACTCCCGCACTCCCGCTCTCCCGCTCTATTTCTGGGGTGCTATGACTCTGGGAGTGCAGGGGCAGCAAATGACGGAATTGGCAGAGCTGGCTGACTCTGGAGTTGTGGGCTTTTCCGATGGTCAGCCTTTGCAAAATCTGGCTCTGCTCAGGCGTTTGCTGGAATATCTTAAACCTTTAGACAAACCGATCGCTATTTGGCCTCAGTACCGCGATCTGGCAGGAAATGGGGTGATGCGAGAAGGTTTTGATTCGATTCGGTTGGGGTTACCGGGAATCCCTGCCATTTCTGAAACGTCTGCCCTCGCCGCTTTGTTGGAAGTGGTGGAAGCCATTGGCACGCCCGTCCATATCATGCGTATTTCCACCGGACGCAGCGTGCAGTTGATTTGGGAAGCAAAGGTACGCGGCTTACCCGTTACGGCCAGCACTACTTGGATGCACTTACTGCTTGACACGGAAGCTGTTAGCAGTTATAATACCAGTCTGCATTTAGAACCGCCATTGGGTAGCCCAAGCGATCGCACGGCGTTGAGGCGGGCGGTGCAGCAGGGGATACTGGATGCGATCGCTATTGACCATACTCCCTACAGCTACGAAGAAAAAACAGTTTCTTTTGCTGAAGCACCTCCTGGTGCGATCGGCTTGGAACTGGCTTTGCCTCTACTTTGGCAGACTCTGGTGGCAACTGGGGAATGGTCTGCCTTGGAATTGTGGCGAGTTTTGAGTACCCAGCCAGCTTTATGTCTAAAACAAACCCCAGCTGCGATCGCTCCCGGTCAGCCAGCCGAATTCATCCTCTTTGACCCTCAGTTGACCTGGACAGTCGAGAAGCAAACTCTAAAATCTCGTTCTAGCAATACACCTTGGCTGGGACAACAGGTGACTGGGCGCGTAGTACAATAGCGATAATGGTTATTAGTCATTAGTCATTAGTCATTTTTTCTTTGCTAATGACCAATGACCAATGACTAATGACTAATGACTACTTAGGGGAAGGATAGAGTGGATCTGGATCTAGTTCTCCCAAGCGATTTAGGGGCCAGAAGCGAACTATTGCCCGACCGATGATGCGATCGTGCGGTACAAAACCCCAGTAGTGGCTATCGTAGCTATTGTTACGGTTATCACCTAGCACTAAGTACTGGTTAGGCGGTACGGTTATTGGGCCGTATTGGTAATCTGGCTTATCTTCAATATACTTTTCCTGTATGGGTTTACTATTGATATAAACCCTTCCTGCTTTGACCTCCACCTTATCGCCTGGTAAACCGATCACGCGCTTGATGAAAGCGTCTTTGAAATTTTGCTCCTTGAGCTTGTCTGTTGGGGAAAATACTACAATGTCTCCCCGATGCGGAGATTGGAAGCGGTAACTCAACTTATCAATTATCAAGCGATCGTTAATCTCTAGCGTTGGCAGCATCGACCCAGAGGGAATATAACGAGCTTCCGCTACGAAAGTGCGAATTCCCAAGGCCAAAACTACGCTTAGACCGATGGTTTTCAGCCCTTCCAACCAGGGGCTTTCGGATGTAGATGGAGGATTCTTATCAGAAGTTTCATTCTGCACGCGAGTCATAGGCTTTGAATCACTGGATATAATATAGATTACCAAATTAGTCAAGCAGGTGAACAGGAAAGGTTAAAAAACTTTCCCATTATCTGCCTTGACAACATGATCGAAGAAGCCATTCTCAACTTTTAAATCAAATTTAACAAATTGAGAATAGAAAGCCTTGAAAGCAATAAGCGTTTCCCCATACATTATATGTTTATAATTATTTTCAGAGGGATCGTCAAGATTCTCATATACTTAAAATATTCTCTCCTTTGATTACCATGTCTTCTTTGCCTTGCCTATTTATCCGTCGTGCAACTATTCTCTTACCCAGGGGTGAATTTCTGGTGGGAGATGTAAAAACCTGTGGGGGCGAAATTGTAGAAATCGCACCCATAATACCAGATTCTGCCACAAATACGGGAGATCGGGAAATCGACGCCCAGGGTTTGACATTGTTGCCGGGAGTAATTGACCCCCAGGTACACTTCCGGGAACCTGGACTGGAACACAAAGAAGACTTGTTTACTGCCAGTTGCGCCTGTGCTAAGGGCGGGGTAACTTCGTTCTTGGAGATGCCCAATACTCGTCCTCTCACGACAACGCAGACTAATCTCAATGATAAGTTACAACGGGCAGCCCAGAAGTGCCTAGTTAATTATGGCTTTTTTATTGGCGCAACGGCAGAAAACTTGCCCGATTTGCTTGAGGCTAAGCCAACTCCAGGGATTAAAATTTTTATGGGGTCGATGCACGGCGCGTTGTTGGTAGATGGGGAAGCGGCGCTGGAAGCTATATTTGCTAAGGGAGATCGCCTCATCGCCGTTCATGCAGAAGATCAAGAGCGAATTAACCTGCGACGCCAGGAATTTGCTGGAATTACCGATCCCGCCGTTCACTCCCAAATTCAGGATAATCAAGCTGCTTTAAATGCTACTCAGTTGGCGCTGCGTCTGTCCAAGAAATATCGGCGACGCTTACATATTTTACATCTGTCAACCGCTGAAGAAGCAGATTTGCTCAGTCAGGATAAACCTAGCTGGGTAACTGCGGAGGTGACGCCCCAGCATTTGCTGTTAAATACGGATGCTTATGCAGAAATAGGCACACTGGCGCAGATGAATCCACCGTTGCGATCGCACCATGATAACGAAGTCCTCTGGCAAGCGCTACTAGATGGTGTAATTGATTTTATCGCAACAGACCACGCGCCGCACACTTTATCAGAAAAAGCTCAAGGTTATCCTAATACTCCATCTGGAATGCCGGGAGTGGAAACATCTTTACCGATAATGCTAACTCAGGCGATGCAGGGACGCTGTACTGTTGCACAGGTTGCTAATTGGATGTCTGCTGCTGTGGCGAAGGCGTATAATATTCCTAAAAAAGGTGCGATCGCACCCGGTTACGACGCCGATTTAGTATTGGTAGATTTAAACAATTATCGGCCTGTTTTGCGCGAGGAAGTGCTAACAAAATGCGGTTGGAGTCCTTTTGAGGGATGGAGTTTAACTGGTTGGCCAGTTTTTACTATTGTCGGCGGTCAAGTTGTTTATGAAAAAGGTAAATTGTACACCGATGTGCGAGGTAAAGCATTGACATTTGATGGTTAGTTTATGACTGAAGCACTCCTACCATAACTGTCAGCCTAGAAATTCTAAGTTAAATTCTACCATTGAGGCTATTTTAGCCTGACGGCTGCCATCTTCTTGATAGGCAAGATAGATATGTATGTGGCTGGGTGGCTTATACTGCAATCGTTCCGGCCATTCGATCGCTACAATTCCCAAAGGCACCTCGACGCCTTCCCAGTAGTTTTCTAAATACAAAGCCTCCACTTCCTTTGGGGACAAGCGGTACAAATCCAAGTGATACAGGGGTAATCGCCCTTCTGTATACTCGTTAATCAAAGTAAAAGTGGGGCTAACAATGGGATCTGCGATCGCCAGTCCTTCACCAATACCTTGAACTAGAGTAGTTTTGCCAGCGCCTAAATCCCCTTCGAGTAAAATTACGCTACCAGCACTCAGAGACTGGCCCAAAGCGCGACCGAGCGATCGCGTCGCCTCAGCATCTGCAAGAGAAATTGTCCTCGACTCTACCGTCATCTCCAATCCAAAATCTAAAATCCAAAATCCATTAAGATTGAGCGCGACTGTACCAACGCAGTAAGACTCGTGCTAGTCGCTGGGAATTATGGCGCAAGAGAGCGGTATTTTTATCCTCATCCATCACATTTGCCAAAACAATTCTACGTCCCAATAGTACGACGGCTTCGCGATCGAGGAAAACCGGGTGGGAATTTTCCTGAGCATAGCGAATCAGCGCATTAGCCGATGGTACTTTCCGCTGCATCAACACAGCGTTAAACAACTGCTGACCACCGCAAGCGTTATCGATCGCACGGATATGGTCTGAAACAGTATAGCCCTGAGTTTCTCCAGGCTGAGTCATGATGTTGCAAACGTAGATACGGGGGACTTCTCGTTTGGCTAGAGCTTCCCGAATCTCCGGCACCAACAGATTGGGAATCACGCTAGTGTAGAGGCTACCAGGGCCAATGATAATGTAATCTGCTTCCTCGATCGCCTGCAAAGCTTTCGGCAAAGCTGGTGAATTTTCTGGAATACAGCCAATTTTGACAATATTTCCGTTAGCTTTGGTAATATTAGACTCTCCCTCAATCCGGCGTCCATCAGATAATTCCGCCCAAAGACGGACATCGCTAAGCGTTGCGGGTAGCACCCGTCCTCTGATTGCCAAGACTTTAGAACTAGCTGCGATCGCTCTTTCCAAATCCCCAGTAATATCGCTCATCGCCGTCAGAAACAGATTGCCAAAACTGTGACCCGTCAAACCATCCCCAGCGTGAAAGCGATATTGAAACAATTCCGTCAATAACTTTTCCTCATCTGCCAGCGCCGCCAAACAATTGCGAATATCACCTGGCGGCAGCACCCCATTTTCCCGCCGCAGACGCCCAGAAGATCCCCCATCATCCGCCACCGTCACAATCGCTGTAATGTTGGCGCTGTAGGTCTTCAAACCTCTCAGCAATGTAGAAAGACCAGTACCACCCCCGATCGCCACAATTTTCGGGCCGCGATTTAAGCGGCGATGGGCTAGCAGCATATCAATCAGTTCTTCATCTCCTGCTGGGTTCAACACTTCCGCGATCGCACCCAGACTGCGGGTGTGACCCCATAAAATCAACAACACGCCGCCGATCACCACGATCGGGCCGCTAATATAGCTGGGAACAATAATCGTAATTTTCTCCAAGATGTCGATGAGGAACTGAATCAGGCGATTAATGGGAGTCAGCTTTGTCCATATCGCCAATCCGAGACTGGTGATCAAGACGCCACCAGCACTTAAAAGCAACCAGCGTTTCACCGACAAGCCAGGAGCCAACCACTTGAACCATGTGTTGACCCGCTGGGGAGTGCGACTGCGTGACTCATGCGACAGAACTAGAAGGGCTTGTTTGAATATACTGATTGACATAACTGATTTAGGGCACAGTATTCAAAAGGTTGGAAAGACAAGTGTATAATAGAGAGTTTACGCTATCGATCGAGTACCTCCACTTGTCCAGCATATTCTACTAGGTATTTGTTACCAGAGTAGCTGCCTATAGATCAACCCTAAGCTTGTATCCCATAAGATTCATATTGCATACAGCTAAATCTGGGTGTTTGAGCAAAACAAGATTAGGGGCTAGAAAGAGTTTTGACCCGATAACTCATAACTCTACCTAGTTCATAGTTCCCAGTTCCTAGTCCCCAGTCACCAGTCCCCAATCCAGCCCTCCACTTTGAGATACAGTATTTGATGCCACAGCAGTACGGATCTGACATTTTCCTATGGGGCAGCGAATTTTGGGATTAGACCCTGGACTGGCAATTGTTGGGTTTGGGGCAATTCTCTGCCCCAAAGTCGAGCAGAGTCCTGTGACGCTGATCGACTTTGGCGTGATTAAAACTTCATCCGGTATGGAAATTGGGGAACGGCTCTGCATAATTTATGAAGATTTGCACACGATTATGCAGCAGTTACAACCAGATCTGGTTGCGATCGAGAAATTGTTTTTTTACCGCATGGCGAATACTATTGCTGTGGCCCAGGCGCGGGGCGTGATGATGTTGGTGCTGGCCCAGCATAAGATGCCGTTAGTCGAGTTTACACCGGCGCAAATAAAACAGGCGCTTACGGGGATGGGAAATGCCGATAAGCACGATGTGCAGCTGGCGGTGGCGCGAGAGTTGAATTTAGACTACATTCCCAAACCTGATGATGCGGCAGATGGTTTGGCTGTGGCGTTGACTGCGTGGTTTCAATGCCATGACTAAATAACGCATGGTATTAGGTACGTTGTTGCGCTTTAGCGCTCTTATCCAAGTTGGTAAGTAGGTGAGCATAATTAAACGTAAAACTCCAGGCCCTTAGAAACCCGGTAACTCCTGCGAAACCGGGTTTCTCTTAGTTCAGTTTATTTACACCCACCTACTTATAAGAGCGCGGCATCGCAACTACGTACCCAAAGTGCAAGTAACTAGCAACTTAAGTTAAATAGACAAATACCTTGTTAAACTTACTTATAGCTAGTTGAAACAAAGAAAGTGACATAAGAAGAATACCATGTCATCGACCCGATACGAAACAGACTATCATCAATGGATAAAAGAAACGGTCAACCAATTACGAGAACGGCATTTTCATGAGGTTGATTGGGATAATTTGATAGAAGAGTTAGAGAATATGGGAAAAAGCGATAAACGGGCTGTGTTAAGTCTTTTAACCCGTTTATTAGAACATCTTCTTAAATTATCTTATTGGGAAGTCGAAAAAGAGCATTCGGGGAATCATTGGGCTGCTGAAATTGTCAATTTTCGCGCTCATATTGAACATCGTTTAGAAGATAGTCCCAGTTTAAAATCTGAACTCGAAGTGATGTATGCAAAAGCCTATCCTGTAGCAGTTAAGTCTGTTTCTAAGCTGTTTTCACTGCCGAATGATGCTCATATTTCCCTAAAACAAGCCCTGGATGAGGATTGGTTTTCTCTTGAAGACGGCTATTAACGTAAGTTGCTAGTCATCTTGCACTTTGGGTACGTAGTTGCGATGCCGCGCTCTTATCCAAGTTGGTATAAGAGCGCGGCATCGCAACTACGTACCAAATATTCGATCGCACTCAAAATCTGCTGAAATACTGTTAGGCAACTGCTGATGATATCGCCCGCCCAAGTGCTTGCAGTGCTTGATCGATTTCCCGATCGGTCACAATCAGCGGTGGCACAAATCTGAGGACTTTGGGGCCAGCCGGAACCAGCAACAAACCTTCAGCCATCGCCGCTTTCACCACATCAGCGGAAGTTAGTTCGATGTCTGCTTTCAACTCCATACCGTCGATCAAACCCCAGCCGCGCACTTCAGCAATTAAGTTAGGATATTTGGAGGCGATCGCTCTTAATCCAGCCCTTAATTGTTCCCCTCTTTCCTGCACGTTTTGCAGAATGTTCTCGCGTTCTAGGGTTTGACAAACCGTGAGAGAAACTGCACAAGCAAAGGGATTACCGCCGTAGGTGCTGGCATGATCTCCAGGCCCGAAAACATCGCAGAACTTCTTACAAAGAGTAGCACCGATCGGAATACCGCCGCCCAATCCCTTCGCCGAAGTGAAGATATCCGGTTCAATTCCTAGATTCTCATATCCCCAGAACTTGCCGCTGCGCCCCATACCCACTTGCACTTCATCCAGAATTAGGAGAATGCCGGTTTCATCGCAAATTTGGCGTAGCTGCTGGAAGTATTCCACATCTCCCGGACGGACACCGCCTTCACCCTGCAAAGCTTCCATGAGAATGGCGCAAACCCGTCGATCTCCGGTATCTAAATCTGCGATCGCATTTTTCACCGCCTCAATATCGTTGTAAGGAACATAGTCAAATCCCGGCATCAACGGGTCGAAATTCTTCTGATACTTCGGCTGACCCGTGGCTGTAATCGTCGCCAGCGTGCGACCGTGGAAACTGGCGTGCGCCGTCAAAATCACCGGCTCTTTAATTTCCAAGACCGTGTGAGCGTATTTCCGAGCCAATTTAATCGCCCCTTCATTCGCCTCCGCTCCTGAATTGCAGAAAAATACGCGATCGGCACAAGAATGCTCGACCAACCATTTAGCCAATTCGCCCTGTACGGGGATGTAATACAAATTAGAAACGTGGTGCAGCTTCTTGATTTGGCGAGTCACCGTTTCCACTAAAGCTGGATGGGCGTGTCCCAGAGTACAAGTGGCAATTCCAGCCACAAAGTCCAGATATTCGCGCCCATCGGTATCCCAAACGCGACAACCTTCTCCCCGTTCCAAAGCCAAGGGAAATCGTCCGTAGGTTGTCATCACGCAGTCGTCAAAGCTACCTGGCTCAAATGGGCCAGATAAAACAGGTGCTGATTCTGCCGGTATTGTAGGATTCTCAACCAGAGTTTCGATGCTCACTGACTCAATCCTTATATTCAAACTTCTTTTGACAACTGTTGCACTGGATTCTTGAGCAGATTAATGAAAGGCTGCTATTTGTGTACTAGCAGCGTATACCAGTAACCTAAACCTCATGTACGGTATTGTATCCCCAGGTAAAGTAGTCGGATCGTGCTTTCCGCAACACTTTATGGTAGCAAGTTTAAACGCTACAGGCCAAGCGCATCAGGGAAAAGTTGCGGAATTAGTCACCATTCTGATTATTCTTCTACTACATACATTCCTGACCTCCTTTGCTATCTGATTGAATACAGTTACTGTTATCCTGCGGTTGTGTATTATTGAACTCTTTACCAAAAGCTGTTATTTACGTGAGCCCACGCGCTTCATTCGACTCTCAATCAGACATAGAACGCAAGTACAAACGCCTCCGACAGGAGTTGATTATAGGTGCGATCGCACTCGGTTGCGTTTTCCTGATCGGCACACTGTGGTATCGTTTTGTCGAGGGATGGCGTTGGCTGGATTCGGCTTACATGACGGTAAGCACTCTAGCTACCGTTGGTTTTGGAGAGATTAATCCTTTAGGCGATCGCGGACGGCTGTTTACCATCATACTGATCGCGATGGGAGTAATCAGCATCGGCTATATCGTTAACCGCTTTACAGAAGCCCTAATTCAAGGTTATTTTCAAGAAGGAAGACGACTTCAACAACAGCGACGTTTGGTGGAATCTCTCTCGGAACACTACATTCTTTGTGGATTTGGACGCACCGGGCGTCAGATTGGCATGGAATTTCAGGCGGAAGGCATCCCTTTTGTGACGCTCGACTTAAGCTTGGAATCTGTCCAGGCTGCACAGCAAATGGGTTATATTGCCATGCAAGGGGATGCCACCCTAGATGATACTTTGCTCAGGGTGGGCATTGAACGGGCAATCTGTTTAGTGGCGGCGCTACCCTCAGATGCAGAAAATCTCTACACTGTCCTCTCAGCAAAGACGCTCAATCCTAAAATAAGAGCGATCGCTCGCGCCAGTACGGAGGAAGCCGTCACAAAGCTCCAAAGAGGCGGCGCTGATGCCGTCGTATCCCCCTACATCACTGGCGGCAAACGCATGGCTGCGGCAGCTCTCAGACCGCAAGTAATGGATTTTGTGGATGGGATTCTTACGGGAACCGATCGCGCTTTTTACATGGAGGAATTCCGACTAGATGCGGATGCTTGTCCTTATGTAGGTCAAAGTTTAAGGGAAGCACGGTTGCGATCGCAATCCGGTGCCTTAGTTCTCGCCATTCGTCGCGCCGATGGCACTCTGATTGGTGGGCCAACCGGCGAAACCTTATTACTCTCCGGCGATGCGATGATCTGCATGGGTACAGCAGATCAACTGCGCGACCTCAACCAAATTCTAGGGCCGATCGGTTCTAAAGCTAAAGCACTTCGATTGCCAAAACATACTTAGAAATACTTTGGCCAAAAATGCGATCGGTTATTGCCACTTCCCTGCCTTTAGGCTGCCAAGTGAATTTTTTCCAACCGTAGATTAATTCAAATTGCGATCGGCACGGATGAGATTAACCGCTAACTTTACCGTGTATTCATAAATAAACCTAGTAATTTTGCTTACTTAATTTGGTTTAAACTTAGCGCTCGATTTTTGTTAAATTCAGTATTTCCTCTAATTGATTTACCGGGAGCTTAAAAGTTAACTTTTTATAAAATTAACCGAGCGAACTACTAACTCAGAAATGTAGGTGACAGGGTAGTTCCTTATCTTGATGGCGCGATTCTTGGTGCTGTCGTCTTAAGAAGGGAAATGCAACCTGACTGATTGCTGTAACAGTCAATTCATGGGATATCTCATGCGTAACTTCTTTCTTTTCTGTTTAGCTTTAGCTTTAGTTTTGGTAGGAGAAATGGCACTCAGCCATGAGTCCCTCTTTACCGGGCCAAAAAATGCGATCATGGAGAGGGTAGCCAACATGACATCTGGAGAATTGAATGATAGCAATGCGGTTGAAGTGGATGGCATTCGCTTTGAAAACCTAGTGCCGGAACCCATTTCGATCGCCCCGGCTTCCCAGCAGGAAACTAATATTCCTGTCGAGCTTGGTATCCGTATTACTAACAACACTTCTATCCCTTGGCGCTTCAATTTCTATACAACAATAACCCCTGAAATTGTGAGAGCGGATGGTCAAGCTGTGCAGATAGCCTTTCTTCGCATTAGACGCCTAAAACCTAAAGAAATCCATTTTCCCTTAGTTATGCCTGGAGACAGTACGGCATTCTTTCCAGACGCACGCCTATGGAGCAAGCATGACCAGCTAAGACTTAGCATTGCAAAACCTTCTGGAGGTCGTTGGAATTTTGATGTTTTCAATCCAGGGACATATCAGTTTCGGTTCACTTATAAAGACGAAATTGCGACGGAGACAATACAGGGTCATCTTCAAGAATGGATAGACACGAAATTATTAGAAGGATTATGGAAGGGTGAGGTGTTTACATCCTTTGTCGAGTTTAGTTTAATCTAGCCCTGACTTGAAGTTACACCATGATTGCCACCTATATCTGATTCTCAAAAAATTGGTATTTTTTCAAGATTTGCTGTTTAAAGGAGCTTAGAAAATGGCGTTACGAAAATGTTATTTACTTGGGTTAGCAACGACCTTGCTAGTTGCACTCACGGAGCAATCGGCTATAGCGTTTACTATTACTCCCTCACAACCCGGTGCTAATGGAAATTACAATCCCTTAGCTACCTACAATCTGTCTAATGGGACTGGCGAAACTTTTTTGGATACCTATTTATTGTTGTACCCAGACACATGGAGGGATGTTTCGGGTGGAGTTACCAAAATTGCACGAGGTGGAACGAGGGGTCTTTTGAACCTGCTGCAACCTTTTGTAGATGGAGGTTGGACTTTTGATGTTGCACCCAACGACTTGAAGGGGAGTTTTGAAATTTTACACAATTACGCCTGCCAGCCTACAACGAATTGTGGAATTGAGGACTTCCCAGGCAAATTCGATCGGGGTTCAGTCGGATCTCATTTTCGTTTAAACTATCGTCCAGGAACAAACGATCCTTATGGCAATAATGTCCATTGGATTCAGCGGGTTATTAGTAGCTACACTGAAGACTCCGAGCAAAAACCGAGCGACTCCCTCGATATAGATCCTGGTCAAGACAATCCTTACTATGACTTTGATAGTACTGCAACTACAGACTACTTCATAGACACACCATATACTGACGATCCCCGTATAAACCATTACTTTGTTGCTGAACTTTATCTGGTAGAACAAACTGCGACCAGGAGAGTTGGAAATAAAGATGTTGGAGACGTGACCATTTATAACGGGATTAGATGGGGTTGGAAAAACAAATTTACTCCTTCTGGTTGCATTACGGTTGACATGGGTGGGATCAGCGTTAACATTGGCATTAATTGCTCTCCTCCTTCTCAACCCACCAAAACCTTCTCCAGCACCTTAACCTCCGGTTCTCAAACAGACAAATTCACCCTAGATAAACTCACACCTGGCAGCTACTTTTACGGCTGGACAAATAACAGCATCCCCTCAAATCGCTGCAATCCAAACACATACTTAGGCACATATTCTAGTTCTGGGTATAAATACGACGACGACAGCAGTCCAGTAGGAGACGGTTTCGCTTCCGCCCTAGCAGGAATTGTCCCCGACAGTGGCATCATCGACCTGTTTGTTGGTGCTAACGGTGGTCGTCGTGGAGAAGACAAAGGCAGCTACGAATTGAACGTCAAAGTCTACGATTCTGAACCTGCCCCACCCTCCATCATAATTGGCAGTAGTGGTGGCGGTGGAGTCAGCAGACCTAGACCGGGCAACACACAACAAAACCCCATACTTCCAAATCGAAGTGACGGTAACTGGCAAGTCTTCTCAAACGTTCCCGGCTGTCGCTGGTACGACCCCCACACCACTCACGGTTTTGAATTCCAAGCATTAGAAGATACCCTATTTACGGAAATTCTCGACTTCCCCGTCGGTCTTGACAATCGCTTCACCGTCTCGGTAGGAGACGCCATTTTGGGAGAATTTGGCCCTGGAGATAGCGTCGATTTTGTCTCCTTACTGGGTGAAGCAGTTTCTAATTTCAAAATCACCGATATCGATGCTTTAATTGGTGAAACAGAATCAACTGCTTTTCCAATTCAATTGGCATTTAATCAGAGCGTAGGTAGTTTCCAAATGCGTGCAATTCAAGAAACACCTGAACCTAGACGCATACCCGAACCTCCTGCTATTTTGGGTTTATTCATGCTAGGTGGATGGGGAGTATTTCAAGGACTGAAAATCAAGAAGGGCAAATAGCAATGAAACACCTTTACACTTTGCTGTTTGCCCTCAGTATCATTATGATCAATCCTTGGGGAAGTAGTCGAGGCGAAATTTGGACACACCCAAAAGTCTTTGCTGTGCTGCTAATTACTCTATTAAATTTTTCAATTTTATGGACAAAAAGATTTAATATAAGCATACCTCGTAATTGGAAAATTAGCAAACTGCTGTGGGAAATATTTCTCGGAATAGGACTAATTTCAACGATGTTAAGCCCCTTTCCTCTTCGTTCACTATTCGGTCAAAACGAGATGGGCGATGGGTGGCTGTATTGGTTGCTAATTGCTGCTTTCACCCTCAGCAATACCTTGGTGTTAAGACATCGCCCATCAATAGCTATTCCCCAAATCCAAGGTTTGCTCATCGGTGGAGTGATTCTCGCACTTAGCATTTTCCCCCAAGTTCTTAACTGGAAAATTGACTATACCGTCACAACCGCTCAACTGTTACGGGACAATATTTTAGTGAGTACCATTTTCCAAGCCCAGCAGCCGATCGGTTTGTATTCCCATCGGGGTCATGCGGCTTTTGTATTAGCAGCAGTGGTAATACTGGCGATCGTAGCTTGGCAGTGGCGGTGGATAAGCGATCGCAATTTTATAATTTGTTTGGTTTTAATTATTCCAGCACTGCTATTAACTCAAACTAGGGCAGCAGTATTAGCCTTGCTAGTAGCAACTGCTTACCTGTTGGGAAGAAAATATTATAAGTTGTTAATCCCTGTGGCTTTGATTTGTCTGGTGGTAATAGGAATTACTACTAGCACCCGACAAATTGCTGGTTTGCCTGCAATCAAACAAATCACTTCAGACCGAATTTATTTGTGGCAGCTATCAGGATTGGGAATAGTTCAACGTCCCCTACTCGGATGGGGTTTTGATGGTTTCGGTATTGCTTATCCCTATATTTACAACCAGCAATGGACACCTCGAATTGTGCAACTGAATGAATTCAGTTTTGACTACGTTAATAAAGAAGGACAGGTTGGCACAAAACCGATAATCTCAAGTAAAGCCCACAATCTGATTCTGGACAAGATTTTATCTGTAGGCGTTGCGGGGATGCTTTGTTACGGTGCGCTGTTGAGTTTCTGCTTATGGCGTGTTATGCTGTCTCCAAGTCGCGGTATGGAGGTGGTGGCTTACTGCTATCTTTTGTTTACCTTAACCTGGTTTGAGTGCGCCCAGTTTACTTATTTAGCTTGGTGGGCGCTCAGTTTCAATGTCAGGAATGAAGAAAATAATCGTTCCGCTACTTGAGTGTTAGGCATGGCCAGTGGAAGGATTAGAATTTTGCAAATGTCTGTAGGGGTGAAGCATTCCGGCAGTAAATATGAGCTTCTAACCAATAACTTATCTGCCGGAATGCTTCGCCCCTGCAAAAGTGAGATGCACCCGAATAGCTATTGTAGTATCGACCAAGCGATCGCACAAAATATGGCCCGATCGCTTTCAAGGCGCGACCTCTTTTTGTTCGCAAAAATTGGTACACTCTGCTGCTGATATTATAAACCAAAAGTGTTATATTTAGGTTATTTAAGTTTCTCCAAATCTTAACAAACTTATGGCAACCGACTTGATAGCAGTTCCCAATTGGTTCTCCTGGGAAAACCAAGGTGCAGACATGGCAATTGCCGACATCGATGGCGATGGAAGACCGGATTTAATTATCTTCCAAATCGATAACCCACCGGGTGCCAATCGTGGGCTTTATCGCATTGGTCGGAAACTAGATGAAAATGGACTTGTCACAGATGGATGGAGTGACTGGATCGAAATTCCCGGTTGGCAATCCTGGGAAAATCAAGGTGTAGGCATAGCAATTGCCGACCTCGATAATGATGGAAGACCGGAATTAATCGTATTTAAAGTTGATAGTCAACCTAATGCAAATCGGGGACTTTATCGCATAGGTAAAAAGCTAGATAAAAATGGTATAGTCACAGGCGGATGGAGTGACTGGATCGAAATTCCCGGTTGGCAATCATGGGAAAATCAAGATGCCAGCATAGCAATTGCCGACTTAGATAATGATGGAAGCCCGGAATTAATTGTCTTCCAAATTGATAATCCAGACAATGCCAATCGGGGACTTTATCGCATAGGTAAAAAGCTAGATAAAAATGGTATAGTCACAGGCGGTTGGAGTGACTGGATAGCAGTAGATTGGTTTTCTTGGGAAAATCAAGGCGCAAGTATTGCAGTTGCCGATCTCGACGGCAATGGACGGCCAGAATTAATCATCTTTCAAATAGATAACCCCCCCGGAGTTAATCAGGGATTTTATCAAATTGGTTGGAATCTCGATACTGCTGGTAATGTGACCGAAGGTTGGAGTCCTTGGGTGCCAGTTCCATTATTTTCCTGGGAAAATCAAGGTGCAGGCATTGCAATTGCCGACTTGAAAGGTAAGGGACGGCCTGAATTAATCTTCTTCCAAATCGACAATCCGCCGCAACTAAATCAGGGATATTATCAAGTTTTAGACCTGAATATCGACCTCGATCGAGCCGCTAATCAAGGCATTTGGAGATTATTACCTTACAACTCGCAAATCCTGGCAGTTCACGCTGCTGTTTTGCCTACCAACAAAGTGTTATTCTTCTCTGGTTCCGGCAACAATCCTGCTAATGTAAACGGCAATTTACGCAGCGTTGTTTGGGATTATCAAAAAGGTACATTTTTTACTCCCCCAACTCCCGTAGATTTCTTCTGTGCTGGACATTCTTTTCTATCAGACGGTTCTCTTTTGGTGGCAGGTGGTACGAAACAATATGACTTTGGACATCCATTTTTAGGATTGAGAGATGCTTTTGTTTTTGATGCCTTTGCCGAGAAATGGAAACCGCTACCGCAAATGAAAGGCGGTCGCTGGTATCCAACTTTGGTAACGCTGGGTGACGGTCGAGTTTTAGCTGTTTCTGGACTAGGAGAAGATGGTAATCTTAATTTAATCCCAGAAATTTATTCCCCCCAAACAAATACTTGGACGGCTTTTGGACAAAATACCAGTCAATTGCCGATGTATGCACACCTTTTCCTGTTACGTGATGGCAGGATTTTCTATTCTGGTGGTCAATATGGCAATAACAATGAGGTAACACCACGGTTATTAACTTTGCCAACAAATCCGACGCAACCTATCACAGAAGTAGAAGTACCTGGGTTAATCGGTCACGAAGAACTAGAACATCGCAATCAAGCTGCTAGTGTAATATTACCACCTGCACAAGAACAACGAGTAATGATTATCGGTGGTGGTGCGTTTGAGGGTGGAAATCATCATGCAGTTGAGGCACATAAAAAGGTAAATATTGTTAATTTGGCTGCTGCTAATCCAACTTATCAAGCAGCAGCACCTTTGAATTTTTCTCGTATGCACTTGAATGCTGTATTGTTACCCGATCGCACTGTGTTTGTTTGCGGTGGTAGTAGCTTGAATGAATCGCGGGTACAAGCAACTTTGGCAGCAGAAATTTACAATCCAGTCACGAATACTTGGACAATAGCAGCAACTGCGAGAGTGGAGCGATTATATCATTCGATCGCACTACTTTTACCAGATGGTAAAGTAATTACAGCCGGGTCAAATCCAGCGCGAACTGATGATGAACTGCGTCTGGAAATGTATTATCCGCCGTACCTATTTAAAGGTGCAAGACCAGTAATTCAAAATGCTCCCCAAGAGTTAAAATATGGTGGGAATTTTGAGATTCAAACACCGCAATCTGGGGAAATTCAATGGGTAAGTTTGATTAAACCTGGATCGACTACTCATGCTTTTAATACAGGACAAAGGCTGGTAGATTTAGAGTTTAGTCTCGGTGTTGCTGGTAATCTGAAAATAAAGGTTACGAATGAGCCGAATGTAGCACCACCGGGCTGGTATATGTTGTTTATTATTGACCGCCGTGGAGTGCCGTCAGTGGCGAAATGGGTTCAATTGAAGTAGATTTTGAGGTGGGCATTGCCCACCTTACTGTTAAAATAGCTCCTAACCCAAGGCGGGACACCTTCCAAACGCCGAGAGTGGGAAGTAAGACTCGACATCCAAAACCTTTTTGTGGTAAGTTACAGCCAGACATGAAATTATAACAAGCCCATCCAGGATTCCCCCTTCGACCCGTCGCTGTCAGCGAGTGCTAGACCTAATCAAATCGAGTAAAATCAATATATGAAGTTTGAGTGGGATCGGCAAAAGAACGAAGTGAATATTGCAAAGCATGAACTTGATTTTGCAGATGCACCTCGAATTTTCAGGCTACCGCTTCGTATTTCCCTCGATGAACGGCAAGACTACGGTGAGGATCGATGGATTGGGATTGGAATGCTTGATTGGCGTGTTGTGGTTGTAGTTTTCACAGAACCAAACGAGGAAACAGTCCGAATTATTTCACTTCGCAAAGCACTGCCTTATGAACGAAAATTCTATGAACAATACCTCAAGAACGAACTGGGAGAAAGTTGATTCACTTACGGAGGAGGATATTGATATATCTGATATTCCTCCATTAACTGAGGCGTTTTTCAGTAAGTCACGGTGGTGGAAACCTGTCACGTCATTGAATGTTCTTGTGCAAGTAGATCCTGACACATTGGCTTGGTTCCAAACTCAGGGTGAAGATTATGGAAAGAAAATGGCTGCGGCATTGCGGATTTATGCAGAAGCTCACAAGGCATTGTAAAATGCAGACTTACCCCTCCGAGTCCGAGTCCACCTGCTTAACTTTCTCCAATGCTAGCCCTAGAGTATCTGCAATTTGCTCATTGCTCAACCCAATCTGTCGTAACTTACCAACCATTTCAATCTTGGCTTGATACTTGGCTTGCTCAAAGTCAGAAGTCTTACCCTGACTTTCATCTGGAGTAGCAGTGGGTTTATCGGAGCAAACATTGATATAGCCAATTATATTGCTATTACCAAAAGTATTACCCCAAATATTTAAATTTCCTTGCCGTTCTAGGAAAGATTTAAGATTACCTTTATCAACGGCTTCACCAAAGGCATCAGATAACATTTGCAAAAGTTCGTAACCCACATCTTTAACGTGACCTTCTGTAAGACGATAATTATCTGCAATTTCAGAATACTTCTGTCGCTTTAGCATCCCCTCGATAATTGCACGCTGCAAGTCATTGAGATGTTTTCCTGTTTTGTCATATAAAGCATTGTCTACAAATTCCAATACTTTGCGAATGTCCATTTGCATGGATGTGAGAGAACTGTGGTTATTCTACCCGACTTTATCCGTCTAAATCCGACTTTTACCGTAGAGTTAGCAAGATCCGTCTTTTTCCGCTTTTCAGACTTTGAGCAAACAGTCTAGTATCGTGAGTAGGAAATTTATGGAGAGCAACTTCCCTGGAGGAGATAGTCGTGAGTGAAGGAAACTGGTTTCTTGGAGGCTTTGCCCAGATAGTCTCTCAGTTTGCTGTAGTGTTAAGCTCCGATCATGCTGCGGGTAGTAATTCCGAGCCGTCAGAGGGGAGAAGCACCGACGGGGGCAATCCGATTCTGGAAGCCTTTGCTGAGATAGGCTCTCAAGTTGTGGGAGTGTTCAAATGAAAGCTGGTCAGTCGTTACAATCACAACTGCATCAACTTCTACTTCTACCTCAAGTTCTACCTCAAGGGAGCAGCGATTCAGACAATAAGGTTAAGCCAATCACGACACCCCTGTTGAAAATAGTTAACAACACGGTAGTATTTGATAATACACTATACCAAATACGAAATATATCCACTGTTGCATTGGCTGACCTTACAGAGACATACGCGATTAATCAATCTGTGCCACAGTGGTATTGGTTCTTACTCGCACTCGGACTTGTTTTGCTGTTCTACTATGGTCTTGGTATTTTTATCCTGATTGTTGTGGGTTGTTTCTTTTGGGAGCATAAGAATTTGCAAAAAAGTCGTACAGTGGAGCAGTACGGGTTAAGAATTAGGATGAACTCAGGTGAAGAAGTAATTCTTGCTAGCAAAAGTAAAGATTTCGTCCTGACTATCGTTTTAACCTTATACAACATTATGAATTCTGATGAACCGAAGGCTATCGAGTTCAATTTTGATACTCTTAAGATCGATCGAATTGAAGACAAATCCATCAGCATTGAGAAAAACTATGGGTCTACTGTTATTTCTGGACAAGTTGCAGGTGATGTAGTTAACAACATTTAGCTTTGTCATAAAAACGAGATATTTACAGGTTTTGTATTACAGGAAAAAACAAATGACGGAAAAGCCAATTAATGCTCGTGATGTTGTAGGTAGCGTTATTTCAACTGGTTCTGTTGGGCGCAGTATTTATGTTAATAGTATTAACAACCTCACAAATGAGGAAAAACAAAATTTGGCTGAAGCAGCTGCCGAAATTCAGCAGCTTTTAGCTCATTTATCCCAAACTTACCCAACGACAACGATCGTTGAGAAAGCAAATATTGCTGCAAAGGCTATGGAAGAAATCGAGAAAAAACCTGATACGAAAGCCAAGATCGTTAAAGCCTTGAAAACAGGTGGTGTAGCAGCCCTAATTGAGCTTACAAATAATCCTGTTGTCAAAATCTTGACTCCAATGCTTGAAAGTTTATTAGAAGACGGTAAGTAGTGTCGTGAAATAACTTGGTAATAAGGTTTGCCGATCGCCATCTCTACTAATAACAATCACAACAAACCCATTGATTGTAATGTTTTCACATCTGATTGAAAATCCTCTACATCATAATTGATGCAAAGCTCCCGTTTTGCCAGTTCATGCTGAAACTCAATTACTGTCAGCTTAGTCCAGGCGCGGACTTTGCCACTACTGATTTTCTCTTGCTTGTACAGCATGATGGCAATTTCTAGCTTTAACTCATCCTCAGTCATCTTGGTTGCTTGGAGGATGTCATTAGGGATGACGACGCTCATTAGTTTTTGTTGGAGGAAATTGAGTTGTCCTAATTCAATTATAATTCAACCTATCGCCTACGCAAACACAATACCGCGATAAATTTCTGCGATCGCTAATTCAATCCCAACTGACTGCAACGGAATCGATCGGCCCAAGTCGTTAAAATCACTGAGCAACCAACCTTGCTCTTGCTTGCTATAGCGTTCCACAAAAGGTTCATCTTGCTCAACTAATAAATATTCCCGAAAACTGGGAATCGATCGATACATCCGAAACTTACTTTCGCGATCGTAATCTGCTGTTGAAGGAGATAGCACTTCTACAATTAGGATAGGATTCAAGACTTCATCAGTGCGATCGCCATTCAATTCCGGTTCACCTTCAAAAACCATCACATCAGGATATACTCCCCGTCGATAATCGGGAATCCACAACCGCAAATCGCTGTTAATTGGCTCGAATACAGTCTCTCGGAGTAGATAGGTAAGATAGGTCAACATATTTCGACCGATACGGCTGTGGTTGAGCGATCCTCCGGGCATAAGTACAATTTCTCCATCACGATATTCGCTGCGTCCTTCTGCTTTTGCTTCGATCGCGCGATATTCTTCCAAACTATAGCGGCGTTCGACGGTGGTAATCATGGTTCGTAATCGATCGCATTGACTATAGACCAATAACATGATTTTATCATAGATTTGGGTGTGAGGTGAAGTTTGTGCGATCGCGTAGCTTTGCCTCAGCAGTATCGCGTTAGGATAGCGTACCGTAGGCGATCGCAGATCCCGATCGAATATCCAAGGCAAACATCAGCCCACAGGCTTTCTGCGACAAGGAGATTCAGGCAGCTTAGTGAGTCACTCAAACAACTATCGCCAGAGCGATTACAGGTGCTTGCTGATTTTGCGGCTTACCTGGCTTATGCTGAAAGCGAAGCAGCAACTCAGGAACTATTGGCAATTCCTGGTTTGCTAGAACGAGTTAAGCAAAATCAAGCAACCCCTAAAACTCATTACACAAGCTGGAGAAACATTCGTTCTGATGTATGAAGTTCTCCTTCATCCTGATGCTCAAAAGGTTTATGCTAACGCTGACAAAGCCCTAGCAAAGAAAATTGCCCGATGTTTGCAGCAGCTAGAGCAAAGTCCTCTATTCCCTACGGGACGCTACGCGAACGCACCCCAATATTAAAGCTCTCAAGGGAGATTGTGCAAAGTATATCGCTATCGAATAGGAGATTACAGAGTCATCTATTCAGTGGAAGATGAATTGGTTCAGGTGTTTGTTATAGCGATCGCCCATCGTAGTGAGGCGTATGAACCGTGAAGCGCGATTTCCTATGGGAGGGTAACGCGATCTGCAACAGTGCGATCGCGCTATCAATAATCTCCGGTTGGTCTAAAATCTCCTTAAATCCATCCACATTAAGCGGCAACAGAAATTGCCTTTGCCTTAAAAGATGGCTCTGGAATATTCTGTAATCCCCCACTCTAATGCGATAGTAGTCTGCCTCACCTTTTAGTTTTTTTAGATTGCTAACTTCACTCAATTTTTCTGCTTGCTCAACCCGTTCAATAACTTCCTGAATTCTTGGCAACAAGTTGGCATCAAGAATTTCGAGCAAATCCTTTTCAAAACTCTTTCTAAATTCAATATTCATGGTTTTATATTCAGAATTTTGAAAATTTCCTCGCGGCTGACTATTTCAGTATTTTCGCCTTCTTTAATCGCATTTTCCATTCCGATATCTTCTAGGACTTCTGCGAAAAGTTGAGAAAACAGTTCTTTTTCTTCTTGCACCAACTCAAAAATAGCGGTTTTGAGCAATTCTTTGAGTTTAGTTTCGTCTAGGGTAATTTCAGTCATGGCTTTTTTTTGAGGTTACTGATATTCTAGCTTAGTTATAGCTTCACGCCTCTAAAATAGTGCGTTGCAGCCAAGTCATAATATTTTGGATGAGGTGGGAGTCTTGGGGTGAGAAAGTGGGAATGGTGGGATGGGGTGAGTCGGTGATCGGGCCGATTGTAGGGTCGAAGCGGGTGATGGCATCGAGATAAAGTAGGGACATAGTGAGCTAATTCAGAAAATACAGCGATGTTGGAATCCTTTATCAAAGCGTTCAGGAACGTTGGTACAACGATTTGATGGCGTTTGGCATTACAGTGTAGCACTATCAGATACTTCAGCAATTGCTTGGGGACCCAGCGAAGCAGGGCAGCTTTACGATCGCGGTTGTCTTAGAATACATGAGCTTGGTCATGAGTTCAAAGATGCAATTCCCGTTCCGTATTTGAGTAAGGATGAGATACTTGAAAACTTAATCGCCTCTGTTCTAGCTTTTGATAACAAGTGGAAGTATGGAGTTCAGGGCTGGAACTGTGAGCATTGGGCGCGTTTAGCCGTGAGCGGTCAACCCATTTCCTACCAAGTCAAAGAGCAGGGATTTGGCATTTTTGATGTATTTGGGGTTTTATACTTCAGAGGCGAAGCGGTACCGGAACTTAACAAGTACAAGTTCAATGCTCAGGGCTAGAAATTCCACGACTTGATGGGAATCTATATCAGGAATTGCAAATAAACTGACTAAATAAGTAAGCACTACTCACAAGTTTACACAATTTATCAATACTTTCATACTGCAATATTGGCTGATGGCAAAACTTTACTATCGCGGCATGGCCGACCAAAATGGTAAGCCCAAAATAGGTCGCAGTGCTAGATTACTAGGAATTAGACCTGGTATTGACATAGATATTGAGCAAATTCCCACAGGTTATCTGAATGAGCAAGGCTATTTGTTAGCAGAGTCAGAACGTGAGTTTCAAGGAGAGCTTGTTGCTGTTGCCGTCAGGAATACAAAAGGAATGTCAGTTTCCCTTTCAATTGAAAGTTTACCAGCATTTCGTAGACCTTCAAAATTTGGTGGGACTGAAAAAGACCCAATATGGCAAATTGACGACAGAAACATTATTGGAGATTTGCAAGCTGTCCAAGATAGCCCGACGCACGTTAGTATTTTACCAAGAAGCTCAATGTCTCTGGAAAAGTACGAGGCAGCATTGGCAAACACCCAAAATGATTGGGAAAGAGTTGATTAACCTCATCTATCATAGGAGTCTATTACAATGGCGTGGATATTCAGTTTATCGGCAGAATGTGGCTCCGATCAAAGCAATGTCAATAAATTTGCTGAACACTTTGAGGGAATAGAATGGCTACTCTCAAATGGTCGCCAATGTCTATGTTGTACAGACACTTTTCAAGATATCGAGCAAAACTGGTGGTGTCGGGTTTACCCTAATAATATTAGTGAAGTGGGAATAGATAGCCCTGAAAGTGCTTATGTAATGACAGAATTAGGGATTTTATTCTATCAAACTCTACGGTTTGCTCCTTCGTTTCGCTATGCTTTGGTTGGTGTGGAAGTTGATGAATTCAGAACCTATAGTGAACTGATTGAGGATTTGTCTAACTTATCTCTTCCCGGATTAGTTTTAGCAAAAGAACTTACTCAATGCCGAGAAACATTACCAGTTTTCCGACCCTTTAGTTCCAGTTATGTTTGGCAACCCTACGAGGGGGAAGTATATAATCCATTAATGGCATCCCCAGACTTAAAAAATAAGCTGAATGAGCTTTTGGCTGTGAGTTGAATCAGGTGAGGGTCTTGGGGTGAGAAGGTGGGAATGGTACGATCGCGTAGCCTTGCTTGAGCAGTATCGTTTTAGGATAGCGTACCGTAGGCGATCGCAGATCCCGATCGAGTATCCTCGGCAAACATCAGCAGACAGGCTTTCTGCAACAAGGAGATTCAGGCTGTAGCATTGAGATATGCGAATGCCTACGGCACGAATAGCGATCGATTGGGAGTGGACACAACGGCTTTCGTGCAGGAATTTGACCCCAAGCTGATCCGAAGAGCCTACAACAAGCTCAAGGCGATCGCGTTTTCGTAGAAAATGAGGACGGGGTGTTTATCCCACTCTAGGAATTGCCAGTAGATTTTGAGTTCCGTGAGGGTGCGGGGCGTCCCTTCTGTCGATTTGGGGCACTGGTGTTTTTTGAGCAGTTGCTTCTTTGATGTCGGCAGCGGGGTTATGAGGGTCTGTAAAGCAAACTAACGTCAATGAAGCGAAGAGCGATCGCGACATCGATGTTAAACTTATGGTAAAAGGCGAAATAATTCTTCGCCTTATGAGTCCTGTTTTGGATAGCCAGCGATCGCGACATTTACAAAAAGGCTTGATGCAATGGTTCAGAAAATTGCCTTATTCAACCACAAGGGCGGGGTCAGTAAGACCACAACTGCGTTTAATTTAGGTTGGATGCTTGCCTCCAAAGGGAAAAGAGTGATTCTTGTGGATGCCGATCCACAATGTAACCTTACAGGTATGGCTCTGGGAGAAGAAACTGAGGATGATGAGGCGAGAATACAAGAAATCTACAATACAGCCTCAAACATAAAGACAGGACTGGCTCCCGCTTTTGAGTCACAACCAAGAGCAATTGAAGCTGTGGATTGTATCTCAATAAAAGGTCGGGATGATTTATTCCTTCTACCTGGTCATGTTGGTTTGGCTGAGTATGAGGTGACACTAGGTATTGCTCAAGAATTAAGTGGCTCAATTCAAACTCTGAAGAATTTACCAGGTTCTATCAACGATTTGCTTGAAAAGACAGCGACTAAGTTTAATGCAGATTATATGCTGATTGATATGAGTCCAAGCTTAGGTTCAATTAATCAGAATCTGCTGATGATAAGTGACTTTTTTTTAGTGCCTACTACTGCTGACTTTTTCTCCGTGATGGCAATCGACTCTTTGGCTAAGGTCTTGCCAAGGTGGTATGCTTGGGCAAAGTCGGCAAGCTCACTCCAAATCCTGAAAGAAGCAAATTATCCGTTTCCTGACATTACTCTACGTTTTTTAGGGACAATTGTTCAGAACTATCGAATCATTCGAGGCAAAGAAACTGCTGCCTTCCAAACTTGGATTGAGAAGATTGAGCAAGCCGTTTCTGACAAACTGATTCCAACTCTCAGGCGGAGTAATATGATGTTGCCGAGCCAGATTTACAAGGAGCAGGGAATTCCAGACAATCTCTCCCTTGCCAAGATTTCAAACTTTAACAGTCTGATTGCTCTGTCTCAAGAACATCGAACACCAGTTTATGCCTTAACGCCTCAGCAATTGGGACAAACAGGGATTGTCTTGGAGCAAAACCAGAAGAAGCAGGAAGAGTTTAGAAAAACTTTTTCAGAGTTGGCAGATAAAATCATTGCATTAAGTTCAGAAAGCTCCGTATATGCAGTCAGCGCTTGACCAATTTCGTATTAGCATTGGTCGCGTCCGAGACCTAATTGCCCTTCATAATTCCGTTAAAGCTCAAGCTACTGGTGCGCTAGATGTGTCAGATATGCTACGAGCCGCGCTAGTTCTTGCAGTAAGCGCGTTGGATTATTACGTGCATGAGGTTGTGACATTAGGAATGTTAGAAATTCATCGAGGACAACGTTCGGAACCAACGCCTTCAGCAAATACTACTCAGTCAGCATTCTCACGTTTTCAAGTGTCGTTGGGTGGCGCTCGTCAGGAGCGATTAGCGGCGATTGATATTGCCTCATGGCTTGAAACTGAAATTCAACAAACTTACGGTTATGCCTTTCTCCAACAATCCTATACGGTTGCAGCCTTAATCCCTGCAATATCAAATAGCGTTGTGAATAGGCTGAATAATGCCTCTTGGTTGGAGGACGAGATTAGGGAACGTCTGGGATATCAGAGCTTCCAGCAAGCAGACAAAATTGCTGATGCAATCAGATATATTTCTGACAAAAAGTTGTGGGATGAGGTGGCTAATAAGATAAGCAAACCAGCAAAAGATATTAAGCAACAACTCAATTCGATAGTTGATCGGAGAAATAAGATTGCTCATGAAGCTGACATAGATCCAAGTTTTAACATCGGAGATAGATGGAATATTGATGAGGTGCTTGTTGGGGATGCAGTAGACTTTATTGAGCAGATCGTTGAGAGCATTCATCAAGTTCTGTGAATATAAAGTATATTACAAACAAGCTAACAACGCATTGGCGCGGACGTGCGGAGTCTTATCGCTGACGGAGTTGTCACCCCGTCAAAAGCAAGAGTGCGATCGCACTGTGTGCCTGTAGCCCCACCATGAGAGGGTGAGGCTATGATCATCAATCCAACTTCAGTGAATTCACAGGTACTTCATCCCAAGAAGTAACCTTTCTTAAACGTGCAACCCAACCAGCCGATTTCTGAACATCAGTCAAATTATTTTCAAAAGATTCATGACAATCTTTTGCTTGATCTTCATTGCAAGTAGCAATACAAGAATAGATTAGACCTGATGGATCGATTTGTTCGTTCACCCAAATATTCATAATGCGTCATCAACTGAAATGTTCTTTCATCAAGATTTTACGCCAGATGCTAAATTTGTAAGCTGTTCCCCAGTAACCCGACAAATCCGCCAATCTGGTAAAACCGAAGCACCCATACGACGATAAAATGCGATCGCAGGTTCATTCCAATCCAGCACACTCCACTCCAAACGCCCACAATCCCTATCCACAGCCAACTTAGCCAGATGCGTCAGCAACGCCTGACCAATACCTTTACCCCGATATTCCGGTAAAACAAATAAATCCTCCAAATAAATACCGGGTTTAGTCAAAAAAGTCGAATAATTGGGAAAAAATAGCGCAAATCCAACTATTTCCCCAGCTAACTCTGCCACAATCGCTTCCGCATAAGGATGGGAACCAAACAGATGAGACTCCAAAGAAGCCACATCGCCAGTGACAGCGTGGGATAGCTTTTCATATTCAGCCAGCGCCTTAATCAAGTCAAACAGGTTGGGGACATCTGCTGGCGTCGCCGATCGCACAATCAATTCAGAAGTCATCTTTCAATTTTAGATTTTAGATTTTAGATTTTAGATTTGGCTACCAGTCATTCGCCGGGACAAACCTCACCCCCCTCACCCCCCTCTCCTCCAGAGGAGAGGGGGGGAGTATTTCTCCCCTCCCTGTTGCGGGGAGGGGTTGGGGGTGGGGTTCCACTGTCCCGGCGAATGACTAATAGCCTTAGATTTTAGATTACTTTTGAATCCAAAATCCAAAATCCAAAATTCCTACTTCAACCAACTTTTCAACTTCTGAGCAATTTGGGGACGACGTAGTTTCCGCATCGCTTTGCTTTGGATTTGACGCACCCGCTCGCGTGATAAATTATACAAGCTGCCCACCTCTTCTAAAGTGCAGGGTGAGTTCGTTGTCAAACCATACCTTAGAGAGATGACATCTTTTTCTCTTGGCGTCAGTACGTCACCCAATACATCCGAAATTTCCTGACGCATCATCGCGTCGCTCATTTGTTCTTCGGGAGATTGACTATCATTATCTTCCAAGAGATCTACAAGTTCTGTGTCTTCTTCTCTACCTACCCGATGGTTGAGGGAAAGCGATCGCCTCCGCAACTGCTGCAACTGACGCAGATGTTCCGGTGAAACTTCTAAAGCCTCTGCTATTTCCACTTCTGTGGGATTGCGGTGCAGCTTTTGCTTGAGATCCCGCTGGACTTTCTTGAGTTTATTTAATTTTTCGACAATATGAATCGGCAATCGCACTGTCCGCGCATCGTTCGCGATCGCCCTTGTAATAGCTTGGCGTATCCACCAATAGGCGTAGGTAGAAAACTTATAGCCTTTGTCCGGATCGAACTTTTCCGTAGCGCGATTCAATCCCATCGCGCCTTCTTGAATCAAATCGAGGAATTGCACCCCCCTATTCAAATATCGTTTCGCGATCGAAACCACCAACCGCAGATTAGAGCGAATCATCTTGCGTTTCGCCACCCTACCTTGATAGAGGCAATTTTCCAGCTGGCGTTCCGTCAATCCAACTGCTGCCGCTAATTCTACCGTTGCGGGTTGCCTTCCCCATTCTGCTTTCAAGCGTTTTTGCAGTTCCTCTATTTTGATCCAAAATTGGACACGCCGCGCTAACTCTATCTCTTCCTTCGGTTTTAGCAGCGGATAACGCGCCATCTCTTTAAAGAAGGCTCCCACTGCATCATCCGAGTTCATTTTGCGATATCCTGTTAGGCGAGTTTCCGCCAACTCATCCACTTGTTCATCTTCTAACAATGTAGCTTGCACTTCATCGTTAGCTAAAATATCTTCCTCCAATTCTGGATTCGCATCAGCCATATAATCGGAGTCGAGCGATAATGGCAATATTTCCTTGGTATCCAACTCAGAAATATTCATAGCTAAATCTTGTTCGTGTTTTGATAAAGACACAGTGTGAAAACCCCTGTTTTGCTTATATACGTCGATCGCATTTGCTTAAATTGCCCCGTGATTTGGCTTCAAGCTATACGGAACTTTTTTAAAACAATGAGTATATTTACCGATCTGACTACCTTAATATTGCCACTTTGATAATTGCCCTTATACCTATCCTTGCAGCCGTTTCATCTCAGGGTTGGAAGAACATCTTCTTAGGCTACCGCAAGTTAATTTTTTCGTTGTTTCCCCTGCTACAAAAACCATAAGACGATCTCAGCTTTAAGCGTCGATCGGGATAAAATTCCCCAGCTTAAACCTCATCCCAGCGCTACAAAGAATGTTTTCTTCCTTTTTTGGCCTTCTGTGTCTCTCCATAGAAACACGGTAGAAAAAGTACTGAGCCAGCGGTCGATCTTCTATAGCATTATTCACAGAGCCGGTATCCTTAAAGTTTTGCCAATTTTTTGGATTGTAATCATAGCATCTCATATACTAAAAAAATTTACTCTCTATCAACAGGGGTAAAACATCTCTGATGCTTCAGATGGAAGTGCGTGTAACAATTCTTAAGTGTCGCAGTGACTTATTACTCCTGTCGGTTGATTTGTTCTCAAGACGCCCCCCCAATAGAAAGATTTGTTTGCCATAGCCAGCTAAAATAAACGAGTCAACCACAAATCGACCCCTACTCGCTTACTCGCTTCTCGCCCAAAGAATACCTATCACCGAGGGCCAGAGGCTCGCTTGAGCAGGGTAGCAGGGGAAAATATACATAATAGGTAATCTTCTAGCGGGAAGAAAGTAAGATGACTGATTTCCTTAGTTCCTAAGTTCCTGATTGTGTTTTGCTCACTTTTCCTCATAATTTATTGATGTAAAGAGAATTTCGTTTTTCACAGTCAGGAATCACAAAAAGGGGTTTTTGACTCCAGGACTTTTTAAAGCTGGATATTTTGCCGTATGTCTACTCCCAGTTGGATTTTGTCAGATCTGGTATTAGCCGAGCCTGGTGCTTCCTACGAGACAAACTCGCCTCAAAACAGGTGGATTGAGGTGCTGGTAGATTCTCCGGGTACGCAGTCAGAGGCTCAAGACCGGGAAAACGCTCCGAGTCAGAAACTGTATACTTATAGGTTGCCGCCGGATTTGCAAGTAAGTCCTGGGGACATTTTGAGTGTGCCGTTTGGAGCCCAGCAGGTAGGAGCGATCGCCATTCGTCTGCTCGATCGGCCCCAGCCGGATTTAGCAGCCGAAAAAATACGGGATATTGAAGATGTCGTCACTAAAGGTTTTTTCCCACCTGCCTACTGGAATTTACTGAATCGACTTTCTCAGTATTATTACACACCTCTGATGCAGGTGATTCGGATGGCATTGCCGCCTGGGTTGCTTTCGCGATCGTCCCGTCGCATTCGTCTGGTGCCAGAAGCTATACCCCCAGGCGCAAATGCTTTCCTCAGTCCAACGGCTCGTCAGATTATGGAACTCCTTCAAGCTTCAAAAACAGGAGACTATACCTCTCAGTACATCAATCGGCAAATCAGAGGAGCAACGCGAGGACTGCGGGAATTACTGAAACGCGGTTGGGCGGAAAGTTACTTGGAAACACCCAGACACGCCCAACCAAAGTTAAGGCAAGCGGTGACGATGGTTGGTTCCGAGATGGGATTAGACCTCACCCCCCGTCAACAGGAGATTTTGACGGTATTGCAGCGTCGGGGAGGCGAGTTATGGCTAACGGAATTGGTGAAAATCTGCAATACCAGTTCCTCTACACTCAAGACTCTGGAGCAGAAAGGCTATATCGTTATTCAAGAACGGGAAGTATTGCGGAAATTATCCGAACCGGCGGTAGCGGATGATCGACCCAAAGCTCTTACGCAGTGGCAAGCAGCAGCTTTAGATGTCATCACCAGTTTAGAAGGATTCGCTCAAGTGCTGCTCCACGGAATCACGGGTTCTGGGAAGACAGAGGTTTATTTACAAGCGATCGCACCCATCCTAGAACGCGGAGAGTCCGCCCTCGTATTAGTACCGGAAATCGGCCTCACACCCCAGCTAACCGATCGATTTCGCGCTCGGTTTGGTAGCAACAAAGTTTGCGTTTATCACAGCGCCTTATCCGAAGGAGAGCGCTACGACACCTGGCGTCAAATGCTTACCGGCGAACCGCAAATAGTAATCGGTACAAGGTCTGCCGTATTCTCCCCCTTACCTCACCTGGGTTTAATTATCTTGGATGAAGAACACGACTCCAGCTTCAAGCAAGATTCCCCAGCACCAACTTACCACGCCCGTACCGTCGCCCAGTGGCGTGCAGAATTGATAAACTGTCCCCTAATTTTAGGTTCTGCTACTCCCTCCCTGGAAAGCTGGGTGAGCGTCAGGAGTGGGGTAGAAATGACCAATCCCCAATCCCCAATCCCCAATCCCCAATCCCCAATCCCCAATCCCCAATATTACCTTTCATTACCGGAGAGAATTCAATCGCGACCTTTACCGCCAGTGGAAGTGGTGGATATGCGTTTGGAGTTGAGGGAAGGAAATCGATCGATTTTTAGCCGATCGCTCCAAGATGCCTTACAACAATTACAAGATGAAGGTAAACAGGGAATTCTCTTTATCCATCGGCGCGGACACAGTACATTTGTGTCTTGTCGCAGTTGTGGATATGTGATTGAGTGTCCTAACTGCGATGTCTCTCTGGCTTATCACCATACTGAAGAAAGAGCGCCAGAACTGCTGCGATGTCATTACTGTAATTTTATTAGTTCGCACCCGCGTTTCTGTCCCGAATGCAATTCTCCTTACCTGAAATTTTTCGGCAGCGGTACCCAGCGAGTCGAAGAGGAATTGAAAAAGCTATTTCCCCAGTTGCGCGTCATCCGCTTTGATAGCGATACCACCCGCACCAAAGGGTCGCACCGAACTCTGCTGACGCGATTTGCGAATGGAGAAGCTGACTTATTGGTAGGAACCCAAATGCTCACCAAAGGGTTGGATTTACCTCAAGTGACGTTGGTGGGTGTGGTGGCGGCAGACGGATTGCTGCATTTCGCGGATTATCGAGCATCGGAGAGAGCTTTCCAAACCTTGACTCAAGTGGCAGGTCGTGCTGGTCGCGGCGACGATCCAGGTCGGGTGATTATGCAAACTTATACTCCCGAACACTTAGTCATTAAAGCAGCTCGCAGTCACGACTATGAATCTTTTATCCAGGCAGAGTTGCAACAACGATCGCAACAAAATTATCCTCCTTACGGGCGATTAATTCTGTTGCGCTTGAGTAGTTTGGATGCTGCTGAAGTTGAGGAAACTGCTGAGTTGGTGGCAGCTGAGTTACGTCCATCTGAGGACAGTCCCACAAGTTACGAAATCCTGGGGCCAGCACCTGCCAGTATCTTGCGGGTAGCGAATCGCTATCGATGGCAGATTTTGCTCAAATTTAGCAGCGAAACACTGCCTTCTTTGCCAGATTGGAGCGCGGTGCGATCGCTCTGTCCCCCCGGTGTCAGTTTAACCATTGACGTAGATCCACTGAATTTCATGTAAAGGTACGGAGGATTTATCTATTTTTTCGTCCCCAGCTTCTCAAGGGACAAAGAAACCCGGTTTCTAGAGCGCCAGCTTTATAGGTTGGGTTCGCTTCACAAGAGCCCAACCCACAAAGAAATGGCTCAAGTATTTTTCAAAAAACCCTGTTTTTAGGGTGTACTGGGCTAAGTCGATTCTACTTAAGTTGCGGCTTACTGATTGTACGGAAAATATCCGGATAATTTTATGCTGTTACAGGTCTAAACTTTGACAATAACTTTATAAATAAAGGTGGGTTTACCTCTTTTTTCTTCATGATTTAATAGCTAATCTATAGACATAAGCCAAATAGAGCAAAACGAGAGAGAAGCAAAGCAATGAAAACTCCTAAATTCTCAAATTTATTAAAAGTTGCCGCTACCGCGATCGGGATCATCTCTGTTACCGGACAAGCAGCCTCTGCCTTCGACTTAAAAGGAGGAACGGCATGGAGTATATCTTTAGAGTGTTTGAACGACTCTGTAGGTCTTGTCACGGGAGCGCACGCAGTCGATGCTAATGGGTGGCAGTATGCCTTTGATTCCAACACAGATGGGATGAATGGGAATTACTGGGTTGGGTCTGCGCCGGGACAAAGAAATCCCTATGATTTATCTGGTCTGGCTATTAAGGAAACTGCTACCAGCGTTATTATTGCCATCAACGCCAATATGCCGTTAACCGGACAGGCTGAAGCGGGCGTTACAGGCGGTCAGGTTGGATATGGTGATTTGTTCTTGAATATGTCGGGTAAGAACTTTTTACCAGCCATGCAAAGCGGAGATTTATTTGGTATCCGCTTCGCTAGCGCGAATGCTTCTGGAGTACAACAGCTGGGTCTTTATAGCGGTGTTCAGGCTAAGACAGTTACTGAGATTAAGAATGGTTACACCGTTAAAACTTATGGAGGTTTGACAGGTGGCAATAATTCTTACGAAGGCCAGGTCGCACGAGGTGGTGGTACTGTAGGTTATGGCGATTTGACCAGTAACTATTTTACCAATAACGGACAAAACAAAACATTCAACCTGAACGAAATTGCTACTGGAACATATCGCGGTGGCATCTCGTTCCTTTCACAGGGTGCTGTAACGCAGGAGTTGCTCGCTACTGGCTATAATGCTAGCAAATTCGGTGGTACGCAAACGATCGCGTTCAAGTTTGATAAGTCTGCGGTTGCTGTACCCGAACCGGGTACCCTCGCCGGTTTGGCGCTTGTCGGCATGACCTTGGCTGCTAGCAAGTTACGCAAACACAACGCTAAATCTCAAGCAGCGTAAAGTTTTGATTGATATCCGGGGAAATAGTTGGCTCTAAATAAACAAAACAAAAATAAGTTTAGTAAATAGAAAATGGGGAGAGGTAATTCTTACCAGTCCCCATTTCTACTTTTGGTTTCAAGTTATGACAGTGGGATTGCTTCCTACCCGTTGCAGGATGCGATCGATCTGCTCTGCTTGCTGAGCTTTACCCTGCGCTTTGAACAAATCTCGCGCTTTCTTAAAGGCTTCTACCGCTTCCCGTCGGTGCCCAGATCTAGAGAAAATTAAGCCCAAATTAGCATAAGCTTCGGCAAACTCAGGCTGGATGCGAATAGCTTCCCGCCACTGCCCGATCGCAGCTTCTCGATCGCCTTGCTGTGCTAGGACGTTCCCTAAGTTATAATAAGCTTTGGCATAGCCAGGATTAATCTGAATTGCTTGTTTGTACTGAGCGATCGCATCTGCTAGTTCGCCCTCCTGTGCCAGCGTATTGCCCAAATTGTAGTAAGCTTCTGGCAGATTGGGTTGAAGTACGATCGCCTCCCGATAAGCTGAGATCGCTTCAGCACGTTTACCTAAAGCTGCCAAAGCAGCCCCCAAGTTCAAGTGTGCAATGGCAAAATCGGGATTGAGGCGAATAGCTTCTCGGTATTCGGCGATCGCATCTTCAAATTTGCCTTGCTGTTGCAGCGTCACTCCCTCGTTGTAGTGAGTCTCTGCTTGGTTAAGAGCTTCCGAACCTGGAACAGCAAGAGGGGGATTAGAATTGTTGGAAACAGACGTCTGGGAACTTCCAGCATTGCCCAAGTCTGGCAAAGGTAGGGCCAAACAGGGCGAACTCAAACTCATACCAGCGATCGCAACAGCCAGCAGTTGAATCAACGAATAAATTTTTCTAGACATACCCATTTATTGCAGGATTTCTTGTGGGAATACTAACTTAGTTTTCCCAGATTGAACTCAATCTTAACTTTAGGAAATCTAAGTAGGTCGGCGCAAATAAATCATTATTGGTACGTTGTTGCGCTTTAGCGCTAAAACACAACTACTTGCGAAATCCATAAATTTTACGTTTCGTTACATAGATTGGTTTTTTATTGCCGACCTACTTAATGCTTGTTGGCTAACAGTTCTGGTGCCACCAATCCTTTTTGGATAGCTAGAACTGCTGCTTGAGTGCGATCGCGCACCTCCAGCTTTTGTAAAATTGCGTGAACGTGAACCCGAACAGTACCTATAGCAATATAGAGCAGTTCGGCAATCTCTTGATTTGTTTTACCCGCAGCAATCAGCGCCAAAATCTCCTGTTCCCGCCTGGTGAGCGGATTTGCTAACGTTTCCGCAGCTTTAGAAACAGAGGGTGGGCTACTGGCAAAGACGGCGCGAATTTCAGCCGTGCCGATTTTATCCCACCACGACGCCCCCGCCGCCACAGAACGCAGTGCCAAAATCAACACATCTGCTTCAATTCCTTTGAGGCAATATCCCTGAGCCCCAGCAGCAATCAATCGTTCAATCAAAGGTTGTTGGGAATGAGAAGTTAAAACCAAAATGGGCAACTGCGGGTGCTGCTGCTTAATTTGCCGACAAGCCTCGACGCCGCCAATTCCTGGCAATCCCACATCCAACAAGACAACATCTGGAAGATACTGGTTAGTTAATTCTACAGCCGTCTCACCATCAACGGCCTGGGCCACAACTTCCAATTCTGGCTCTTGTTGTAGCCGCATCTGAAGCCCAAGACGAAACAGTTCATCATCTTCTACCAGCAGTATCCTCAAGGAGCCAGATTTCATCATTAAATCTAAAATCCAAAATCTAAAATTCCCCGACGCCCGACCCAGGTAGTCGGAAGCCAAACAAAGCACCAAGGGGCGATCGGTTTTCTGCCCAAATTGTACCCCCGTGAGCTTCAATAATCTGGCGACTGAGGTATAAACCCAATCCAGATCCTGTTGCTTGTCGGTTACTGTGACCTTGGTAAAAGCGATCGAACAAGTGGGGCAGCTCGTCGCTGGTGATTCCCTGCCCGCGATCGAGAATCTTCACAACTCCACAGCCAGAATCAAACTCCAGTACAATTTCCACTTTACCGCCGCGAGGGGAATGATTAATCCCATTTATCAATAAATTTGTCAAGACTCGCCGCAACTGCAAGGCGTCTCCTTTCACCCACAGAAAGCTGCGAAAGTCAGATGAGTCATAATTAAGCGAAACATACACCCGGCGCGTCGCCGCTAAATCAATTAGCGTAGCAGTTACCTCTTCGGCTAAGGACACCAAATTAATCGGCGCTAGCTGAAGTTGGAGTCCCTCGGCGTCGTTGCGATACACATCCAGCAGCGTCTGCACCAGTTCTAGTGTAGAACGGTGGCTGCGAGCCATCATCTCCAGGACTTTTTGCTGAGGGCTACTCACGACACCAAATAGTCCGCTCTGAAATGATTTGATTGTCTCAATTGCTCCCAGTAAGGGCGTTTTGAGGTCGTGGGTGAGCGTGGAAACAAAGTCCTCGCGGATACCAGCGAGCTGCTGTTGGGAGAGTAACTGCGATCGCTGTTGAGCTAGAGCTTCTTCGTAACGGCGATTGCTCTAGCTCAACCATCCCGTTACCAATAGTGCCATTACCACAATCAAACGATTCGCTAATGTCGAAGGATTAAAAGATTCTACAGTCGGTAAAACCAAATTCAACAGCGTTAAAGCGGCGACTGTTAGTGTAATTTTCAACGTTGCCGATCGACCTAAGCGCGAGTTGGCCATCAAAATTGGCCCGCTATATAGGTAGCCGAACACATACTCTGGCGGCGTGGTATACTCCAGCACCATCACCACTGCAAAGGCGGACGCGATCGGGGTACAAGTATTTGCGTGCTGATTCTTAGTAAAAATAATTGCATTGAGCATTAGGAAAGGGAAGATTTTAGATTTTAGATTTCAAAACTTTACTTTTAACTGGAGTTTAGTGATAACCTCTTCTAGTTGCAAACCCACTTCTTCCATTTCCAGACGTTTGGCTAAGAACTTACTTTCTGACGGGATTTAGATAGTAACTCCTCTTTAGTAATCGGGGTTCTCCTGAGAGTATCCAAGGGAATCAAAAACTCACCCGATTGGATTTTTATATCCAGGGCATCAACCACCGCCATTACATCAAGAAAACTAGCATCTTCATAGTCTTTATCTTCATATTTCTGAATTTTTTCTTCAGTCATTCCAGCTAAATCAGCGAGTTCTTTTTGGCTGAGTTTAGCGGCCATGCGAGCTTTAATTAGAAGCTGCGGTAGATTGTTAATCTCATCGAGCGTTAGCACTATTGGAGTCTGAGAATCGTGGTGTGTGAGGGTTTCAAATTCACTAATTTGTTCCTTTAGATCCTCAACTTGACTCTGGTATGAATCCCTCTGGAGTTTCCACCGCTTAAAATCTGCTTTCAAGCTTTCGTTATTATCCAATTCGGCTATCGATTGCTCAAATCTTTCCAACCAATATAGGGTGTTACGATATTCTTGTTCATTTCTGATCATCATGGCTCCCACCTCAATAAGTCTATGGCGATAATTCCTTTGCGGGCATTATTTCTCGTATCAAATTGGAAAAAATCTAAGTAGGTTGTACCATAACTATTTGCCGGGTAATTAGACGGAAAAATTTCGCCGCCATACCGCGTCTTTTGGTCGGCACGTTTTTGAGCGAAATTATATAAAGTCGGCGCAATAGATTCCAAGTAGTTAATATCAACCCCGTTGGAGTCCCAGCAGGCGTCAAAGTCACCGGGTTTTAACTTGTTGGTGATAAAACTTCCATCGATATAGATAGTTTCACAGCCTGCTTCTTTTAATTGCTCTATTGCCATTTTTAGTCCCTTTATCAGGCGTGACCGACGCGATGTAGTACTAAATCTATCTACAAATTCCTCCCATGTCGCCCAATGTATCCCTGGTGGCAGATAGCCATTTTCATCAAATTCTGGAATCATTACCTCACACCCTAACACACTTTGATTATCCGCATCTGACTCGCCGCAGAGCATCTGGAACTGGATGAGTACGAGCCGAGCGAACAACTGGTCATCATGCTCAAAACTGGGGGTCTTCTGTACTTAGTGTCCTAACTTATCTCAAAAACCGTCATAAATCCTTGCAGGGCAAGCATTTTTAGCATTACCTTAGTTACTGGAGTTTTAATTTTAGCTCTTATATTCCTTCTATATCTACATATATAGAAATTTTTATAAATACAGATATATTGATTTTTAGATATTATCCAACCAGTATATACCAATACTACATTTAGAAACGTAAGTTAGTTTCAAGCCAATTTATATCTTTTGTCTGATGTTTAGAATGTAGAAATGCTAGAAGATTTAAGTGTAAATTGTTTAACGAATTGACACAAATTTGCTAGTAGTAGACAATGAATTTTGCAGAAACCAAATTCATCCAGACAAAAATACAATTCAATAGCTGTTACTGCGGCTGCCCATTATCTGCTATAACCTTGCCCAAAAATTGTGGTTTGCTAGGCATTGTAAGGTCAGAAAAACTAATTTTAGCCAGCGATAATCCTACAGTGTATTATGGAGATGACATTCTAGCTGTAGCGGTCAACCCAGGAATGGCTCCAGAACTACAACTTATCCTCAAAAAGAGGCATCCGGTTTTGTGGTCTAATTACACTTGTTCCTTGAATGGTGAATACGACCCGTCTTGTGAAGAGTTATTTATTTTTTGAATTATGTGGCAAGGCTTTTTTCAAATAACACTGACAATCCTGATTTTGGTGCCGATCGTCCATTTTTTGGGACGCTACATGGCCAGAATATTCTTAGGAGAGAAAACCTTTCTAGACCCAATTATGGTGCCAGTAGAACACACCATTTACGCACTGGGTGATGTGCGTAACAAAGATGATATGACAGGTTGGCAGTATGCGCGATCGGTCCTATTCAGCAACCTTGTCATGGGCATTCTAGTTTATTTAATTTTTCTGTCGCAGATCATACTACCCCTAAATCCAACTTCCTTAAATGCGCCGACTTGGGACTTAGCGTTGCACACAGCTATCTCCTTTCTCACCAATACAGACCAACAACACTACTCAGGCGAGACGACTTTCAGTTATTTCAGCCAGATAGCGGCTTTAGGCTTTTTAATGTTTACTTCCTCCGCCACAGGTTTGGCAGTAGGAATTGCCTTTGTTCGAGGTTTGACAGGCAGATCGCTGGGTAATTTTTACGTCGATCTTACCCTATCAATTACGCGAATATTGCTACCTCTCTCAATCGTCGGTGGATTAATTTTAATTTTTCTGGGTGTACCTGAAACACTCGCTGGCCCAGAAACAGTGACCACCTTAGAGGGAGCTAAACAAGTAATTGCTCGTGGCCCTGTTGCCCATTTTGAATTTATCAAACAACTGGGAGAGAATGGCGGCGGCTTTTTTGGCATCAACTCCGCTCACCCGTTTGAAAATCCCAATTCCGCCAGCAACCTGATTGAAACTCTGGCAATGGTTTCTATCCCAGCCGCGTTGATATTCACTTATGCTATCTTTGCAAATAACCTTAAACAAGGATGGCTGCTATTTGGGATGGTATTCATCTTCTATGTTGTTTTGATTACGATCGCAGCCGTTGGTGAATTCCAAGGTAATCCCCTTGTTAATAACATTTTGGGCGAACAGCAACCTAATTTAGAAGGCAAAGAAGTGCGATTTGGCTGGGCGCAAACAGCACTGTGGGCAATTACAACCACTGGCACTATGTGTGGAGCAGTCAACGGAATGCACGATTCCCTGATGCCTCCCGGTGGTTTTTCAACTCTGTTTAATATGTTTCTGCAAATGGTTTGGGGCGGACAGGGAACAGGAACTGCTTACTTATTCGTTTACCTGATTTTGTCAGTGTTTGTAACTGGACTAATGGTAGGACGAACACCAGAGTTTTTTGGTCGCAAAGTAGAGAAGCGGGAAATCGTTCTCGCCAGCGTTATTTTGCTCGTTCACCCGATCGCAGTTTTGATTCCCAGCGCCATTACCTTGGCCTTTCCCGAAACTCTAGCAGGAATTACTAATCCTGGTTTTCACGGTATTTCCCAAGTCGTTTACGAATACACTTCAGCCGCTGCCAATAATGGTTCTGGGTTTGAAGGATTAGGTGATGGAACTATTTGGTGGAACTTAAGTACCAGTATTAGTTTGTTGGCAGGACGCTATTTACCAATTATTGCTCTTTTGCTTTTAGCTGATAGTATGGCTCACAAACAACCTGTACCGGAAACTACAGGTACTTTGCGAACTGATACGGTTTTATTTACTGGGGTTACAGCGGGAATCATTTTGATTTTGGGAGCGCTGACATTTTTCCCAGTTCTCGCACTCGGCCCGATCGCAGAAGCATTTCAAATTGCAACTGGTCATTAGTCATTAGTCAGTCGAAAAAAAACAACTGACAACTGACAACTGACAACTGACGACTGACAACTGACAACTGACAACTGACAACTGACAACTGACAACTGACAACTGACAACTGACAACTGACAACTGACAAATCCTACTTCTAAACCCAGACGCACCCCCCAAGGACGACGAGACTCGCGCAGACATACGCCGAAAGTAGATACAAAAGGACTTTACCAAAGAGCTGTGCGGGAATCTTTTGTGAAGCTTGACCCGCGAGTTCAGGTGAAAAACCCAGTCATGTTTATCGTTTGGGTTGGCACTATTATCACTGCATTGCTAGCGATCGATCCTTACCTGTTTGGCCCGGTATCTGGTGAAAATTTGCGGTTGTTCAACGGCTTAATTGCGGTAATTTTGTTCTTCACCGTTGTATTTGCCAACTTTGCGGAAGCGGTGGCGGAAGGACGGGGTAAAGCGCAAGCTGATGCGCTGCGATCGACTAAATCGGATACGATCGCTAAAAAACTCTTACCCGATGACTCAGTACAAGAAGTAAGCTCAACTACCCTGCGTCGGGGCGATCTACTGAAAGTAGTTGCCGGTGATATCATCCCCGTTGACGGCGAAGTAATTGCGGGTGTAGCATCCGTCGATGAATCGGCAATTACGGGCGAATCCGCACCAGTACTGAAAGAACCCGGTTCTGATATGGCAAGTTCCGTCACTGGCGGCACCAAAATTATCTCCGACGAACTCACGATCCGAGTTACTGCCGATCCTGGAAAAGGGTTTATCGATCGCATGATTGCCTTGGTAGAAGGCGCAGAACGCAGCAAAACGCCCAATGAAATAGCCCTCACCGTACTCCTGGCAGTTCTCACCCAAGTATTTCTGATTGTTGTCGCTACACTCCCCACCATCGCCAGCTATGTAAACAGTCCCGTCAGCGTAGCAATTTTGATTGCCCTGCTGGTAGCCCTAATTCCTACCACAATTGGCGGTTTGTTGAGCGCAATTGGGATTGCCGGGATGGATCGAGTCGCCCAATTTAACGTAGTTGCGACTTCGGGACGGGCGGTAGAAGCTTGCGGCGATATCAACACGCTGGTATTAGATAAGACAGGAACCATCACCCTGGGCAACCGCTTAGCTGAGGAATTTATCCCGTTAAACGGTCATCCTATGAAGGAAGTTGCCCAAGTTGCTTTAGCTGCAAGCGTATTTGATGAGACGCCGGAAGGCAAGTCGATCGTCCGCTTAGCTGAGAAATTGGGCGCTGCGGTGGATTTCGATCGCACCAAAGCGGAAGGAATCGAGTTTTCTGCCAAAACTCGCATGAGTGGAACAAACTTACCCGATGGCGGTGAGGTGAGAAAAGGAGCTGTAGACTCTGTTAAAGGTTTTGTTCGTTCTCGCGGCGGACAATTAGCACCCGACTTAGAACAAGCTTACGAACGAGTTTCGCGACTGGGGGGAACTCCTCTAGCGGTTTGCCAAGATAACGATATCTACGGCATCATCTATCTCAAAGATATTATCAAACCGGGAATTCGCGATCGCTTCGACCAACTGCGACGCATGGGTGTCCGCACCGTTATGCTAACCGGCGACAACCGCATTACCGCATCTGTGATCGCCCAAGAAGCAGGCGTAGACGACTTTATCGCCGAAGCGACACCGGAAGACAAAATCGCCGTAATCCAACGCGAACAGGCGGAAGGCAAACTGGTGGCCATGACTGGCGATGGCACCAACGACGCCCCAGCTTTGGCGCAAGCAAATGTGGGGGTAGCGATGAATTCTGGCACCCAAGCGGCAAAAGAAGCGGCGAATATGGTGGATTTGGATTCCGATCCGACTAAGTTAATTGATTTGGTGACAATCGGCAAACAATTGTTAATTACTCGCGGTGCTTTGACTACGTTTTCGGTTGCTAATGATATTGCTAAATACTTCGCCATTATCCCGGTAATCTTTGCTTCTGCGGGTATTCAAAGTCTCAATATTATGGGTTTGGCGAGTACTAAATCTGCGGTTTTGTCGGCGCTGATTTACAATGCTTTGATTATTCCGGCTCTTATTCCGATCGCGCTTACTGGTGTTAAGTTTAGGCCGCTGACGGCTAATCAGCTTTTGCAGCGCAATATCTTGATTTATGGATTGGGAGGTGTGATTGCTCCGTTTATTGCCATTAAGGTTATCGATGTCCTGATTGCATCTGTTGGTTTGGCTTAAAGTAGTTGCACCCAGAAACCAGCAGTTTTAGTACGCGAAGGAAGAAGAAAAAATTATGAAGCGAATTGATTTGTTTGATGGGTTTTTACCCAGAGATTTTAAGGAAGGCGTTGAGTTAGTAAAATCGCAATGGCGCAGGCGACCTTTGCCAATTCAGTTGTTTTTGCTAATGTGTTTGAATCTGGTAATTGCTCCGGCTGTTTATGCAGCGGCGGGTACAGAGATCGATCGCCGTTCTGCCTGGGCTCTTGGTATGCTAGGTTTGCTAACTTTTGGTCTTTCGATTTACGTTTTTGTTGTGATTTTCCAGCCCGAACGCTTCTGAATTTTGGATTTTAGATTGAACAATTGATATCAAATAAGGTAAGACACAGTGCCTAAAAATTCTCCTTCTCATATCTGCGTTCATCTGCGTTCATCTGTCTTCATCTGCGGTAAAAAATTAACCAACGATAACAACAGAGAATTTCAGTATTTCGCTCATGTATAGCAACCGCCCAGGCGGTTATGACATTCTTAATTCCTAAAACCCTTGATTCTAGATCCTTCTTCCCCTAGCCCCTAGCTATATGTCTATCTTTCGAGAAACTGTAAAAGCAATTCGCGTCACGCTTGTTTTCTGGCTTCTTACCGGAATAATTTATCCTCTAGTTATGGTATTAGCGGGTCAAATTGTTTTTCCATATCAGGCAAATGGCAGCTTGATTAAAAACGCTCAGGGAGAAGCGATCGGTTCGGCTTTAATCGGTCAATCTTTTTCGTCTGACCGATATTTTTGGAGTCGTCCCAGCACCACTAACTACAGCAGTTTTCCTGCCGCCGAGTTCGATCCCAAAAATCCAGATAATATAGCTCAAAGAACTGGTACATCTGGCGCTAGTAATCTGGCTCCCAGCAATACGCAAGCTTTGCTTAAAGATAATAGAAAACCAGAAGATCCTGATTTGCTCAAACGTATTCAAACCGATGTAGCGAGACTAAAACAAGCAAATATCCAACCAACTGCGGATATGGTTTATACTTCTGGCTCTAGCTTAGACCCTCATATTAGCGTGCAGTCGGCCCGATCGCAAATTGCACGGGTAGCACAGGCCCGATCGCTTCCTACTAACCAGGTTGAGATTCTCGTTCCCAAATATACAGATGATAGATTTCTGGGCATTTTCGGCGAACCGGGTGTCAATGTTCTCAAGCTAAATCTGGCTTTGGATACTTTACAATCTGGTAGTGGGGCAAATGACTAATTTGAGATTTCAGCAAATGACCAATGATATCATGTACTGTGGCATCGGTTTCCTAAAAAAATACCACTCTTATCTGTGTTTATCTGTGTTCATCTGTCTTCATCTGTGGTAAAAAATTTAACCACCGATGAAAACAAACAATTTGAGGATATCAATCTTACACTAACGATGCTACCGGACATGATATAGCAATCGCCAGGGCGGTTAAGACATTATTAATTCCTGAAACCCTTGATTCTAAACCCTTCTTTCCCTAGCCCCTAGCAAGAAAGCCCCTAGTCCCTAGCTATATGATTCATTCCAGCGATATCACAAACCATTCCCACATTCCGGGTATCAACCCGGATAAGCTTTACGAACATTTCCGCCGTCGCGGTAAACACAAAATCTTTATTGGGATGGCTCCCGGTGTCGGCAAAACTTATCGTATGTTGGAAGAGGCTCGCCAAGTCAAGGAACAAGGGATTGATGTTGTCATCGGTTTATTGGAAACCCACGGTCGCGAAGAAACAGCACAAAAGGCGATCGGATTTGAAGTAATCCCCAAACAAAAAATTGTTCGCAAAAGCGTCGCCTTACAGGAGATGGACACAGACGCTATTATCGCCCGTCAGCCTCAGCTAGTTCTCATCGATGAACTCGCCCATACTAATGTACCTGATTCGCTACGAGAAAAGCGTTACGAAGACGTTGAAGCGGTCTTAGCATCTGGCATTGATGTCTTTTCGACTGTCAACATTCAGCATATCGACAGTCTCAACGAGATAGTAGCAAAAATTACTGGTGTTGTAGTGCGGGAACGTATTCCAGACCGCATTCTTGATGAAGCTGACGAAGTTGTGGTAGTAGATGTGACGCCACAAACTTTGCAAGAACGGTTACAAGAAGGGAAAATATATGCTCCTGAAAAAATAGAACAATCTCTAGAAAACTTCTTTCAACGTCGCAATCTAGTAGCTCTACGGGAGTTAGCGCTACGGGAAGTAGCGGACAATATTGAAGAGGATGCAGAAAACTCGGCTAAAAACGATCGCTTCTGCAATGTCCGCGATCGCGTTCTGGTCTGCGTATCGACTTATCCTAACTCAATACAACTGCTCAGACGAGGCGCTCGAATTGCCACACAGCTGCACGCTCGCCTTTACGTGCTGTTTGTAGCACATCCAGAACGCTTCCTCACCAAGCAAGAAAGTCTACATATTGAAACCTGCGAACATATTTGCCGCCAATATGAGGGCGAGTTTTTACGACTGAACACTACTGACGTTGCCCAAACGATCGCAGAAACTGCCCGCAAGTATCATATTACTCAAGTGGTACTCGGACAATCCCAGAAATCTCGTTGGGAGTTATTCTGGCATGGTTCCCTTGTCCAGAAATTAGTGCAATATCTCAAAGACGTGGATTTGCACGTCATTGCGACTGAAAAGTCAAACTCTAAATAAATTTAGATTGACAATTGGTAACATCGTGGCGCTCCTCAACTGTTGGGCGGCGCGTTGCCGTTACCGCCCTGTCTGAGTAAATATTCCCAGATGCGCCGAATTTCAGCCTGAAACACCTCGCGATCTCGCTCTATTCTCCGTAGAGCCATCTGGTGGTCGCGTGCAATGCTGGCTAACTGGGTAACGGTTCGCTCTAATCGTGCAGTGGTCTGTGACAAAGCCCGTATTTCCCTGCGGTTGGCATTTTGGATCGTGCGAATTAGATCGAGATCATCGGCTATCTGTTCTAGCTGCTCATCAATGTTAGAAAGTCGTGCAGCGATTTATTGTGGTTGGTCTTGGTTCGTAGTCATTAGTTTTTTGTTTGCTAGAGATTGGTGTTTTCTTTGCTACATTTTACGTCCGCCATGAAGACGGTCGAGCCAAAATGTCCGCTCGCAGGCCGCGCAAAGTAAAATCTAAAATCTAAAATCTAAAATCTAAAATCAAATGGTTCGTGTAATTGGTTTAATGAGCGGGACGTCAGTGGACGGCATCGACGCCGCTTTAGTAGAAATTGACGGTACAGATGTCGATCTAAAAGCCGAGCTTATTGCTGGGGCAACCTACCCCTACCCACAGGATCTCAGAGAGAAAATTCTAGCCGTCTGCGGTGGGGCTGCTGTTTCAATGGCAGACTTGGCAGAATTAGATGATGCGATCGCGCTTTCCTTCGCCCAAGCTGCCTTAGCTATTCAAGCCTCTAGTACCCCAGCCCAGCTAATTGGCTCCCACGGGCAAACCGTTTACCACCGCCCACCCAAAGACGATTTTGGATTAAAAGAAATCCAAAATCCAAAATCCAAAATGGGATACAGCCTTCAGCTAGGACGAGGAGAGGTCATTGCCCAAGTAACAGGCATTACTGCGGTAAGCAACTTTCGGGTAGCCGATATAGCCGTCGGAGGTCAAGGTGCGCCTCTGGTATCGCGTATAGATGCCTTTCTTCTGAGTCATCCCACCGAACATCGCTGCGTTCAAAATATTGGTGGGATCGGCAACGTCACTTATTTACCAGCTCGTCAGGGCAACTGGCTCGAAAGCGTGCGCGGTTGGGATACCGGCCCCGGAAATGCCCTCTTAGATCTGGCGGTACAGCATTTAACGAGTGGCAGCAAAACCTACGACAAAGATGGAGCTTGGGCTGCCACTGGCGCTCCCTGTATACCCCTAGTAGAGCAATGGCTCCAGCATAACTTCTTCGAGCTGCCGCCTCCCAAATCTACAGGTCGAGAACTATTCGGAGCGGACTACTTTCAAACCTGTATGGCAGATGCCGAGAATTACCAACTTAGTTCGGCAGACCTGCTAGCAACGCTTACCGAACTCACGGTAGCCTCGATCGTTCGCAGCTACAGCAGTTTCTTGCCTCATATACCGGATCTGGTGTTGTTGTGCGGTGGTGGCAGTCGCAATCTATACTTAAAACAACGATTGCAAGCTTATCTTTCACCAGATGGGCATGGAACATCGGGTATGGGTTATAGGCAATTTTCCCAATCCCCAATCCCGGTACTGACAACTGATGAAGTCGGGTTGGATGCGGAGTATAAGGAAGCGATCGCGTTTGCAGTTTTAGCTTATTGGCGGCATCTAGACATACCTGGTAATCTTATGCAGGTAACTGGTGCCCAAAAAGACGTCCTTCTGGGGGATATCCACCAAGTGACTGGAACCGCTGCGTGTTAGCATAGAGTCTTGCGATCGGGCAGTGAGCAATCAAGGCAAGGATATAGAGGCGTGTCTCACACCTTTTTAATTGAGGCTGGGCGCTGGAGGCTACAGGGAAATTGGCTTGAGCGCAACGGTATGCCCGTTAATGTCAAAGGGCTAACCCTAGTAGCGTGGGGTCGCGACAACTGGTTCACAATGGTGACAAAGCTGGTATTTCCAGACAGCGATCGCGAAGAAATTTCCCTGCAATATCGAGGGCGTCTGGATGCTGGCGAACGTCAGTATACTTTTGTACTGCAACACAGTCTGCTGGGACGAGTGGAAGGAGAAGGCTGGATTGCACAAGAATCAATCGTGCAGCGCTACTGGGTGCTGGGCGATCGTCAGCGCCGCAGTGGCTTTGAAACACTCCATCGGGTAACTGAAAACCAATACTATATTTCCAGCAGCATTCTGGCAGGCCATTATTTGACCAGCACAATGGAAGCAACGTTGGAGCGTCAGCCAGAATCGAATTATCCTTGAATAGTAGATCGTGTTGTTAGTTCAACTGAGTTCGACGCTAAGCCGTAAAGTTTACCAGACAGAGTGGAGTTAGATTTTACTTCCACCCTTAAACTTTATAGGCAAAGCTTAGTTATTGGGAAGGAGGTTGAGGCCCCTCACAGACTCTGTTAGGGTGTACCAAAAACAGGGATTGCATGATTTGCCAGTATAGTTTCGCATCTTGCGGAGGGGCAATGATTCACGCCCTTTTTTCCATCTCAGGGTTAGGGCGGGTTTAACTAGAATGGGCTGGCATAATCAAAATTCTGCATAAACCCCCCTGACTACCCGGTTGTGAGACAACTGACCGGCAGATATATTACTTTAACGCTCCTTCTGTAGGTGGAGCTCGATCGCAATGACAGATCCCAACATTGGTCGCTTACTTGACAATCGCTATCAGCTTGCGGAGTTGGTAGGAACTGGGGCTATGGGTCGGGTTTATCGCGCCAAAGATGTTTTACTCGGAGGCGTCCCCGTCGCCGTTAAGTTTCTTTCTCTAACGATTCAAAATCCGAAGTTGCGGTTGCAAGAGCGCTTTGAGCGAGAAGCCAAAACCTGTGCTTTGTTAGGCCAAAAAAGTCTCCACATTGTCAGAGTGATGGATTATGGCGTAGACGAGAATAAAACCCCCTTCTACGTCATGGAATACCTCCAGGGAGAGAGCCTTAGCGAAGTAATTCGCTCCCGCGCTATTACTTTACCTAAGTTTTTGGCTCTAGCACGCCAAATCTCTTTGGGATTGGAGTGCGCCCACCAAGGCATCCCTGTAGATGGCGAAATCTGTCCCATTATCCACCGAGACATCAAACCCAGCAATATTCTGGTAATTCAAGACGCCAGTCTTGGACAGTTGGCTAAGGTTCTTGACTTTGGGATTGCTAAACTGCGTCAGGCAGACAGCGACCAAACGAGCTATTATTTAGGAACTTTGGCTTATTCCTCTCCAGAACAAATGGAGGGTAAGGAACTGGACAACCGTTCCGACATTTATAGTCTGGGCGTGCTGATGTTTGAAATGCTCACGGGTAAGATGCCCCTACAAGCAGAAACTCACTCGTTTGGGGGTTGGTACAAAGTCCATCACTTCCAACAACCGCGCTCTTTTGAGTCAGTTAACCCAAATTTAAAAGTGCCCAAAGCTTTGGAAAATTTGGTGATGAGCTGCTTGGCAAAGGAACCGGGCTCCCGCCCCAACAATGTGGGTGAAATCCTCAAGGCGTTGGAACCTTTAGAACAACGCTTCCATACGGGTAGGCAACTCGGTGAGCGCATTGAACCAACCCCGGTTAACGCGCCCTTAGCAACGGAATCAAAACCCCATGCCCTAGCAATCCCATCAAAACTTCAGCCGGTAGCAACCCCATCAAAATCCCAGCATCCCCCTTCGCTTGATGAAATCGAGAGTCTCGTTCGACAACAAACCTGGCCGAGCAACAAACCTCTAGCCCAAATTGTGTTTGCTCATTCCTTATCTGCTAGCCAGGAAACTTTGGCCACTCTATGGGTGATGTTAAAAAAAGAAGATATTCAGAAGCGTCATGTTTGCAAACGCTACAATCAATTCTTATTTTTAATGTCTCCCCATCCCATGCTGATGTGGATTACAGCACTTTACACTCGCGAAGCTGGCCCAAAATGGCTTCGCTGCTACTTGGATATGAAAACTCCCCAAGGCGAGGAGATGACAAAACTATTAGGCGAAAAAGGTCGCTACTGGGTGTTGTTATTTGCTTTGGAGGAACATAAAAATTGTATGCACGCCATGAGTGTTAGGATAGCCCCCTCCCAATGCCAATTGCTACAACAGTGGGTTAAGACCAGTCAGACATTGATATCGGTAGGCTCGTCTAAGATGAGTAAAGAGCTGCTGAATGCCCAATTCGAGAAGATAAAGCCCCAGATTGTCACGAAACTGGTAGGCAATTCATCCTTGAATCTAAAGGACTAATTGGTCACTAACCTGATATCATATCGTTTCCGGTTGTGTCTGAATCATTATGGCCGCAGAGGGGCAGAGGGGCAGAAGGGCAGAGGGGAAAAACGAACAATTCCGACGCAGACGGATTTGATATCATACTATCGCGTTGCTGCTAAAAAATCCGTCTGTCGCGAAGACTCCCGCTAAGCTGTTGCTATAGCGGGAGCTAGTAACAATTAAAGAATTTCCATATTTCTTAATAACCCTAAAACCCAAAGCAGTGGTTTATATTGCCCGTGAGCGATGAAAAATAAAAGATATACCAAAGTGCTGAGTGCAACTGAAGCTGTACAAACACAGTCTCCGCCTTGCTTTGAGCGTTTAATATTGTCCTAACCGACTTTCATCGGTTGCTATATTACTTCCAACTTAGATCTTAAGCCGATCTCTGTCTTTAAAACCAGACCAGTCCGGAAACAACGCGCACAAATAAAGTTGACGCCCCAGCATCCCCAGCTTCTTTCCCCCAAGGAACAAAGCAAGAGAAGGAGGTCGCCGACTGCGACGTTATTCATCTCTATTCAAACTGAGGGCTTGGTTCTAAACCCCATTGATGCTTGAGGAGATTCTTGTAAGTCGCTTCGCGTACCATCATTTGCTCATAGAGCTTAACCAAAAATTCCTGCGCCTGCTCGTGGTTCATTTTCTCGACCTGATTTTTAAAGGAAAAGATGCTGAATTGTTGTTCGAGAGACAGTTCGATTGGTGAATTCATAACTAACTCCTAAGAAAGATATAGCGATGGCTTATCGGTTGTAGAAGGGCCAGTTGGAGAAGGGCTGGGCAGAACTGGTGGGTTACTGCCTTATATTACAAAAGATAACAATCATTTGACAAAGTGCCCATACCTCCTAAGTGGGTACTTCTCGATCCAAAAGATAGATCTATCGTTCCGGAAGTTCTTTAGCGCTTAATGGTATTTTTATCAAGTTCTAAAACTCAAAATTGCTCAGAATGAACAAAAAACTGGGTAGATATACCTACCCAGCTAAATTTATTCGTTCTTCGAGCTAATGATTAATTTTGTTTATCGATAAACTCTTCAATGGCCACAACGACCGTCGTGATGTTGTCTCGACCGCCTTGTTCCTTCGCAGCCTCAATGAGATCCGTAGCGGCTGTTTCACACAAAGGGGATTGGAGGTAGGAAGCGATCGCGATATCAGAGAGTTCTTCCGTCAGTCCATCGCTGCACAGCAAGAGGCGATCGCCCACTTCCACATCCAGGGATTGTATCTCCACCTGACCTAAATCCTCGCGCCCCAGACATTGGGATAACATATGCCGCCAAGGATGAATTTTAGCCTGTGACGGACTGAGGACACCACTTTTGAGAGCTCGCGCCACCCAAGTGTGATCTTCAGTAATTTTTTCCAGCTTTTCAGCTCGCAGCCGGTACAGACGAGAATCACCCACATGAGCTACCAAAGCCTGTTCTTCTCGGAACAGCACCACCACTGCCGTTGTGCCCATATCCGATCGTTCTGGGTGTTCCCGCTGATCCTGGACAATAGCCTGATTTGCCTTCCAGAAAGCTGCCTCCGCCAGTACTGGGGATTCCTCTTGAGAATCCCAATATTCGTTTAAGTAGGACTTAATCGCGTCGGTAGCGATCCAGCTTGCTTCCTCACCTCCGGCGTGTCCGCCCATCCCATCTGCCACGATAAAAAATCGCCCATCCGGGTCAATATAAAAAGCATCCTGGTTCACCGGACGAACGAGTCCGGGGTCAGAAAGACCCGTGCAGCGACTTTTCATCTCAAAACCTCGCCCTAGTGTGGAAACCGCTTATCTTTAGCTCGCACAGGAAACACGACTCGCAGGTTTTAACCCGCGTCAAATATTTACAGAAATACAACGGGAATCAGAACATCCGCTCAGATTTGTCAATCCGTCGGAGCAGTCGGATTAAAGCCACAGCTACCCCAGCTGCAATCAAAGCAGCGATCGCAGCCAGAACTACCTTATCATGAACCAGTAAGATAGTTGCTGACACCGTAAAAGCACTGATTATTAAAGCATAAGTCGTGCCCATCTGCGAGCTGTTGAGGCGGCGCAGCACCCGGTCTGTTTCGGTCGAACGCACCCGCACGCGCAAATCGCCCCGCTCTAGCTTTTCTAGGGTTTCCTCAATCCGGCGGGGTAAGCCTAAAGCCGTACTGCTAACTTGAGCCGCTTGACGGCCTATTTCTCCCAGCAGGCTATTAGTAGCATCGAAACCATTTCCATCGCTCATAAGCTGCATTGCAAAAGGTTTGGCAACTTCCATAAAGTTAAATTCCGGATCTAAACCTTTCCCCACACCCTCCAGGGTTGAGAAAGCTCGCATCACAAACGTGAAGGTAGCTGGGAAGCGAAACGGCTGGTCGTAGGCAATTTCATAAAGGTCATCAGTAATTTCGCTCACAGACTGATTTTCAAACGGCTTATCCATAAAGTGATCCAGCATATACTGGATCGATCGCCGCACTGGCCCCATATCATCTACTGGCGAGATAGCACCCAAATTCACCAGAGAGGAGACAACCCGGTCAGCATTTTTTTGGGAAATGCCAAACAGCGTTTCCATCAGCTGCTCGCGAACATTAGACCCAATCTTGCCCATCATACCGAAATCGTAGAAGATCAGGGCACCTTCTGCGCTGGCGGCAATATTTCCAGGGTGAGGGTCAGCGTGGAAGAAGCCATCGTTGAGCAGCTGTTGCAGGTAAGCTCTCGCACCCATTTGAGCTAAAGCCTTGCGATCGAGCCCAGCTGTCTCCAGAGCTTCGTAGTGACTGATTTTAATCCCCGGTAGGTATTCCAAAGTCAGAACTCGTGGCGACGTATAGCGCCAGTAGACGCGGGGCACCTTTACCCAATCCTGACTGCGAAAGTTGCGGCGGAAGGTATCGGCATTGCGACCTTCATTGAGATAATCAATCTCTTCCCACAGAATACGACAGCACTCCTCGTAAATTCCCAACCAATCTCGACCGCGACCCCAATCGGGATGATTTTGGAAGTAGCGAGTAATTCCCTTGAGAATTTCCAGATCGATCGTAAACAGCTTTACCAGACCGGGGCGCTGCACCTTCGCCACGACTTCTTCACCCGAATGCAGCTGGGCTTTGTGTACCTGTCCCAAGCTAGCTGCGGCCAGAGGAATTGGGTCAAAGCTGCGGTAAAGTTCGGGTACTTTTTTCCCCAAGTCTTGTTCGATAATGGCCTCAGCTTGCTCGTAGCTAAAGGCAGGCACCCTATCTTGCAACTTGGAGAGTTCCTCCACATACTCGGCGGGGAACAAATCCGCACGGGTGGAGAACAGCTGACCGACTTTGATGAAAGTAGGGCCCAAATCCAGAAAAGTTTCTCGAATCCAGATGGCTTGTTTTCGGCGTCTTATGGCTCGTTTGGCATCCGTTATTCCACCTTGATAGCTCCAAGGTTTACTGTCGAGCCATAGCTGAGACATTAGAGTTAAAACAAAAGCCCAAATGTCCAAAAAGCGGCGCTGACGAGAGTAATTTTCTCGATTCCAGCGGTAGGCTTTTTCGCTATAGGATTTTGCTGTAGCCCGCGACCAGGCTATTTCCTTATGGGGGGCAACACCTTCGCCACGTCCGCCCCCCTCAAAAGACGGACGACTTTTATATCGCTTAGGCATAACCGGATCATCAGGCAGGGCAGACACTTGGGTTTACAACTTTATAGAAATCCACTTAGAAAAACCACTCCTTTAGGGGTGGGATCGATCGCAAACGGCTAAAGCCGCCGTCTCTTCTATACTATACAGGCGTAACGCATTAAGGGCGCTTCAGTTGCATAAACTACACCCTAAGGATTCAGGTCAGGGTGGGGGCGGTAGTCAGAGATGCAGGGACTCTGACTACCGCCCCTGGTCAAAGAATAACTTACTCATTTTGTTTTGCAGCAGCTTGCAGCCGCGTGAGGTACAATCAAATGATTTTCTTTATAGCGCGAAAGTAGGGGCTCTTTTGGCAAATAATTTGTGGCTAACCGACAAGAATCATAGCAAAACCCGCCCCTACAATTTACCTGTACCGTTCGGACTTCGCCGAACGTCTCAGTCGAACGCTGACGCTCACGGAATCCTCACCCACTCGCAAGCCGCTGTAAACATTCAACTACAAATATAGATTTTTTCATCTTTACTTTGAAATTAAATTTTATTGCAAAGATGTCTCATAGGGAACAAAAACAACTGTTTTTTCGTCTTGACAAGGAGCCTATCGATTGCGATCTCCTTTAAAGCTTGCGATAAAATTTTCCTGATGTAATAGCCAAAATTGCGAATGATTGATTAGTTAGCAGATTTGGCTAGAGCATCATGAAACTTAAAGTTATTAAAGATACGGTATTCAAGCAATCTTCTGTCCAAGGGATCGAGCTACCCGAAAATGAAAAAGTGGCAGTGGGGGCTGGTAGAGTATTTGAGCTAAACTCTTATAAAGACATAGGAAGTCATATAAGGGTCGCCCTAGAAAAAACTTTTTTCAAAGGGAGAAACACTTGGGTAGCTTATCAAGAGCATATCGAGATTATTGGCGACGATGGGGTAAAACGCATCGGTAAATTCAGCCCTAACGATAAGCTTCCCAAGCAAGTAAGTTTACCAGTTCCTTACTTCAGCCAACTCAACAACCGATACAAACCAGAAGGCACCTGCAATGTCACCAGCGTTGCCATGTGTTTGTATTACTATGGCATTAGACCTGCGCGTCGCAATAAGCAGCTAGAAGATGAACTCTTTGAACTGGTAAAAACTAACGGATGGGATCGCCACGTTCACGATCACCTACGTAGAGTCTTCCTTGAGTATGATATGAATGATGTCTTCAAAATGGATGCAACTTGGAATGAAATAAAGGCTCACCTAGCCAATGGAAATCCCGTTATTTACCCAGGTCGGTTGACTGGAGCGGGACATATTATTGTCCTTCGCGGCTATGACGATACTGGCTTCTTCGTTAACGATCCCTATGGTGAATACTTCGATTCAGGCTATCGAACGGATCTGACTGGCGAAAACCTCCATTACTCCTATAATCTAGTCAAGTCCAAGAGTTATGGTGAGGGTGGAACCACTTGGGCGCACTTCCCTGAGAAGAAGTGATATCATGTCCTTAAGCATCGGTTACATAAAAAATTGTGCGATCATTCTTATCTGCGTTCATCTGCGTTCATCTGTCTTCATCTGCGGTAAAAATGTAACCACAGATGACAACAGACAATTTGAATATCTCACTCATATACTAACGATGTAACCGGACACGATCTGATAATTTCAGAAACCGGGTTTCTCAAAGAAACCCGGTTTCTTGGTTTTGTGTCTTCATCAATAAATTTGTTCAAGACGACGAAAATCTCTTTCAACTTCAGACCAAAGAGAGCGATTGTGGGGGTCAGTGCGTAACGCTTTTTTTAAATAAATTCTAGCTTTATCCAGTTCTCCCTCAGTCACCAAATGACGGCCCCAGCGCTGATAAGTAATAGCCTGCCACTGACGTACTTCGGGGTCTTCTGGTAGGCGTTGTGCTAAACCTTCTACTAGAGCGATCGCACGAGGGAACCTTTGAGCTTTCAGCAGCAGCTGTAATTGCTCATAGGATTGCCACTTAAGTTGTTTTTCCGTTTCCGATAGCTGTGGTTCCGGTTGAGGAGGCTTTTCCTTGCGAGTCACCTTCGTTTTTGGCGGGGAGGCTTTTGCGGTGTCAGAGGCGGTGGGTGGTGGAGTCTGGGATTCGATCGACTCCTGGGAAATTTCAACCTCTTTGACAACGCCCAAAAGGAAGTGGTAAGCCTCAGTAATAGCAATAAACTTATCCTTCGCTTGTCGATCGGTCGGGTTGACATCCGGATGATACCGTCGTGCTAAACGACGGTATGAAGCCTTAATTTCAGCCATTGAGGCTCCAGACTTTAGCCCCAGTAATCGATAGCAATCTGCTAGGTTCATCAAGTTAAGCTTTAAACCTAATCCCGATAATAGCAAACACAGCTTCAAGCAAAGCTTGGTCAAGACCAAAGGGAAACTCCACGGAGCTAAAAGAAACCGGGTTTCTTGAAGAAACCCGGTTTCTGGGCCTACAAATACCCTTTCGCTTTTTCTCTCCGTGAAAGCCCAAAGGTTATGCGATTGCTGGGGTTTTCATTTCAGCAGAGCGCTCCTCAATGACACGATCGATCAAACCGTATTCTTTCGCTTCCTGAGCAGACATGAAAAAGTCGCGATCCATATCTTTCTCGATCCTAGATAGAGGCTGACCCGTCTTTTCGGCATAGATATCATTCAACTGGCGGCGAATCCGGAGGATTTCTCTTGCCTCAATCTCAATATCCGTCGCTTGACCCCTAGCACCGCCAGAAGGTTGGTGGATCATAATCCGCGAGTGGGGTAGAGCCAAGCGTTTCCCCTTGCTGCCAGCTGTAAGCAGGAAAGACCCCATTGAAGCTGCCAAACCAACGCAAATCGTCACAATATTCGATTTGACGTGCTGCATGGTGTCGTAGATAGCTAGACCAGCCGTCACCGAACCACCAGGGGAGTTGATGTAGATATAAATATCCTTGGTTTGGTCGTCGGAATCCATATAGAGCAGTCTAGCGATGATGGCATTAGCCATTCCATCGCTGACTTCTCCACTTAGGAAGACAATCCTTTCCAAAGCAAGGCGCTCGTAGATATTAATCCACTGGGTGAAAGGCTCTCCTGGGAACCGATAGGGTACTCTTGGAACACCAATGGGCATATAATTTTCTTCCTTGTAGCGAATAACTAGAACTTAACCGTGAAGAGCCGCGATTGGTTGAGGAAGTTCTTTAGGACTTTCCAAAACCCGATCGATCAAACCGTATTCCTTGGCTTGGTAGGGGGTCATGTAGAACATCCGATCCATATCTTTGGCGATCTTCTCTGGCGATTGACCCGTATTTTGAGAGAAAATCTCCAGTATCGCCGTTTTGTTTGCCAAGACTTCCTTAGCTTGAATTTGAATGTCTGTGGCTTGACCGCGAGCGCGAGAGCGAGCGTGATGCAGCACAATAGTAGCGTTAGGCAGACTGGCTCTGCACCCTTTCGTTCCTGCTGATAGGATCATTGCCGCCGTCCCCATAGCCTGACCAATACAGATGGTATGGACTGGAGGCTTGATGTAATTGAGGGTGTCGCAGATGGCAAAGGCTTCCGTTTCAAAGCCTATAGCATCGCCGCCATACCAAGCAGTCCCCGTGGAATTGATGTAGATGGAGATCGGCTTCTCCGGGTCATCGTATTGCAAAAACAGCAGTTGGGCAATGATTAACTCGGTTACGTCTACACCTACTTGAGCTTTGATCTCATCAGATGAAAATAGCGGCAGTCCGAAATAGACAATCCGTTCCTTCAACAACAAGGAAGGCAAATCTGGAGGGGGTGTTCTGTAAAAGGAATCTCCGTAGTAGGGAGATTGAACAGCTTTGATAGGTGAGTTCATAGGTCGGGTTATCGCCCAAAACTTTCTTCAGTGTTTTTTCATGGTAACGCGCTGGGGGGATGTCTTTGCAGCACGTCCAGTAGTGATCCCAACACCTGCCTGTTCAGATTCTCTGGCTGATTACAGCCGCTTGCCGTTGGATGAAGTGCTACATAGAAACCCAGTTTCTTGAAGAAACCGGGTTTCTGCGATCTAGATATCAGACCGCCCCGCGCTGCTTGGTTGTCCCACTTGACACTGTTGCAGATATCTGTTTCGGTCGATCGCTTGGGTCAAAGCCGTTTTGCTCGATCGGACTTTCTGCCCAGCATATTCACGATAGCGATCGATCGGTTACATAGTACAGGACTTACGCACGAAAAAGCATTGAGAACTGTTGCTGGATTTATTCTATCTCGCGATCGGACAATGCACTGTAAGATTTTGGCATCTGGGAGTTGCATCTGCCAATGATAGACCACGATCGACTGTTTAAGGAACTGCTTACTACTTTCTTTCCCGACTTCATAGACTTATTTTTCCCCGAAGTGGCGGCGTATCTGGAACGCGACTCAGTGACGTTTCTGGATAAGGAAATTTTTACCGATGTTACCGCTGGGGAAGAGTACGAAGCCGATTTAGTCGCCTTGGCGAGGTTTCAGGGTCAAGAGTCATTTTTCTTGATTCACACCGAACATCAATCCGAAGCGCGAGGGAACTTCAGCAAACGGATGTTTCGGTATTTTGCCCGTTTGTACGAAAAACACGATTTACCAGTTTATCCCATTGCGTTATTTTCCTACGATGTACCGCAACGTCCAGAGCCAACTTTCCATCGGGTTGATTTCCCCGATTTTAAGGTGCTGGAGTTCAATTACCGGGTAATTCAGCTAAATCGCCTCAATTGGCGAGATTTTCTGCGGTATCAAAATCCGGCAGCCAGTGCGTTAATGGCCAAAATGAAGATAGCGCCGTGCGATCGTCTTCGGGTGAAATCTGAATGTTTGCGCTTGATGGCTACTTTAAAGCTCGATCGAGCGCGAATGCGTTTGATTTCCGGGTTTGTTGACACTTATCTGCGGCTGAATGCAGAGGAGGAAAGACTTTTTCAAACTGAGATTAGTACAATTGAACCATCTGCACGGGAGGTAGTTATGGAAATTGTCACCAGTTGGATGGAACAAGGATTAGAACAAGGATTAGAACAAGGATTAGAGCAAGGACGCCAGCGAGAAGCTTTGTCTTTAATTCTGCGTCAACTTAACCGCCGCATTGGTGGAATTGCTCCTGATTTAGAGGCAAAAATTCGCAGTTTATCTGTTGATAAATTGGAAGAATTGGGTGAGGCGTTATTGGATTTTTCCAATGTTGCCGATTTGGTTACTTGGTTGGATAGAGAGGTAATAGGTTAGTAGAGGTTTAAAGCGTTAGTCCAGAAACCCGGTTTCTCTAAGAAACCGGGTTTCTTTGCGTAAGACCTGTAAGCAGACCGATTTCCGGTGACAGTGTTTCTAGTTGATTTTCGCTAAGGTTTAACTCAGTCAGATTAGTGAGATTTCCGATTTCTTTTGGCAGCGCTGTTAATTGATTGCCGCTGAAGTTTAGGTGCGTGAGGTGAGGGATATGACCAATTTCTTTGGGAATCGTCATTAGATTCCTACCGCTTAAGTCAAGACTTGTCCCATTGACTAGCTTAAGAAGTTCTTGGAGGATGTCTTTAGGTGTGACAGGTACGAGATAGTTCTTTGTCCAATCGGGTCGGGGTGGAACCTCACCAAGCTTAAGTTCACTCTGCCACTCGGAATCGGATTTACGCGAAACTCCTGGCATCTCAAATTCGTAATGGGAAAGAACTGGGCCAGCATAGACCACCTTGTCCTTACCGTTATCCACCGCAATCATCAACAAATCGACATTAGCTACACCCTGATGCAGCACACAACCTGGATCTCCCAGTGACGGTAGATTGGTATGTACATCAGCCACAATTGCATCCTGTTTTTCAGAATCCTCATACCCTTTATAGAAAAGACCAAAATACCAGCCAGTGTATCTTGATTCCCGTAAGTAAATAGGTTCTGTTTCATCTTTTTGCTCGACAATCTTTTTCAGAAATAAGGTTTCTGATTCAGTGAATTCCTCCTGTGCAAGTTCTTTCACCGCAATTTCTTTGAGGATAGCTAACTTGTTGGCGAAGTTTTTCAAGAATGAAGTTTGTCTTTTCTGGATGTCTTGGAGTCGAACCTCGAATTTGTTATTTTCCCTGCCTGAACTTTCTGGAAAGGGAGTGTTTTCAATCAAATCGGCTGCAAGCAGAGCCATTTTCTCAAATCGTTCCCAAAATGCAGGTCGTGGTTCTACAAAACCTGCTGGGTAATAGCACACCAACAAATCCGTATATGATTGTTTAACATGAAGAATCGTGTCGTGACGCAGTTGTGTCCACGAAGCTAGCTGCGTGTTGAGAGTTTTCATTGACCAGGCAGGGGTACTCATCGCTTCGGGATATTTGCGGTCTGTAGTCGGTGTCGAGAGTTCGCGCAACGTAGCCAGCCAGTTCATGTAAATGTTTTCTTGCCAAACTGCTGGATTCTGCTCATCGATTACATCTTTCGCTGCTGCTAAGTTGTGCTGATAGTTGAGTCCATCTCTGAATTTTCGCCCTTGATTATCGGTCATGCGTGCCACGAGTTCTGGCACAACTTGGTTGTTCCCCAACGCGGCAAAAGCAACATCTAAACAGCTAGGGATGCGACGCTCAACTTTCTTATCATTCCACTCGATATCGTCATACACTACTTTGGATGTAACCCAACTGTCTAAAACAAACTTTTGACCCAGGATGGTAAACGATCGCGGTAGTTGAATCTTTTCCGCTCCAAAGGGTGATTCGTAATAGTGACTGCCGATGTTTTGAACACCGATTTTACCTGCTAAAATGTCAGCTTCTAGTTGCAATAGTACTCCCCAATCTTTAATATCTGCGGGGGATTTTATCTTCGCCTTATTTAAAATATCGCCCAGCTGGGCAAAGGTCATGGAATCGGTTCGACCTACAAAAGTTTGGAGTAAGCGATCGAACTGCTGCCATTGCTCAAATTTACCGCATTGTTTGAGGAGATCGTAGAAAACTACTGCTGCGGCGAGTTCTCTGACTGAGGATTCTTGTAATGTGCCAGCAATGCGGAGATCTATCGTGCCGCACCACATCATTGCACGGAAATATCGCTTCAGTAATTCGGAGTTTTCATAATGTCCGCGCACTTTAAATTGAGAGAAATCTACTTTACGATCTCGCCCAAATAGGTTAAACTCTTGAAGTTGCTGACCTTGGATCGCTTTGAGGGTTCGATCTACTCCAGTATCCTGACCTAAGTGAGTCTTAACCGTTCGATCTGCCAGCAAAGAACGCGCTACTGCTAGGAAGTAGTCAGCATATTTCACACCCTCAGCCAACACACCATTACCACACTGTTTCCAAGCTTGGAGAATTCCGTGTTGCATCCCTTCGAGAATCTCATCAAGCGACTTGGATAGATAAGTTTCTTCCAGTTCTTCGAGAATGGCATCGTATGACCGATGCCAAGCATGAAGCAGGGCATCGGCGGAAACGAAAACTGGCAAGTCGTTGCTGTAAATGCGATAGAATATGTCAGCAAAATTCTCTCCTCCCAATCTTTCGCTGACCACAAAGCCATTTTGCTTGAAAATTGCTAGTTCGTCTGTATTGAGTTGAAAGAGTTCGTTTTTGTGGAAATCGTTCCAGAATTTGGCTGTTGTGGGGTCGAAGCTAATTTGAGGCAGATATTTAGCTTGGCTGGTATATCGTTTGGCAAATTCTTGGGGCGAAATCTGCCCAATTTTTTGGAGTGCTTCGTCAAATGCTGTTGTGTAACCAAAAACATCACAGGAGGCTTGTGCAATGGGTGTGCTGGTCATCCAAGTTTCTCCTTGGTAAGCTGACTGAAGCTAATTTGCTCCATTATACAGGACTTAAGCACCAAAGGACTAGAAACCCGCTTTCTTCGGATATTTTTAGCTGTGAAACCCACGATTTTGCATAGAAACCGGGTTTCTTTGCGTTAGGGCATTTTGTCAAGCCGTTCGATTTTTGCTAACATTCATTAACAAAAACTTCTTATTTCATCTGGGACTGTCGGCAGCACCCCATCCATAAGCAGACACGAGAGAACTTCCCGCGTTAATTTCTCAATGTTGATTGCGGCATTAAAATCTCTATCCAGTTCTAACCCACAATCGCAGCGATAAACTCGTTCTGATAATGCCAAAATCTCTTTGACGAAACCGCAATTTGAACAGGTTTTACTACTTGGCTTAAACCTGCCAATCACTACTAGCTTACTGCCATACAAGGGACATTTATATTCTAACTGGCGACGGAATTCATAAAATCCCATATCCCCTATCGATGCAGCTAAACAATGATTAGCCATCATTCCTGACACATTCAAATCCTCAATTCCTACTACTGCGTGGTTTTTGCTTAAGTAGTTAGTTAGTTTATGTAATGTGTTTAAACGGATATTAGCTATCTTTTGATGCAGACGAGCTAAGGCTTTGACTGCTTTAAACCTGTTGGCAGAATCTTTTTGACGACGTGCTACAATGCGTTGGAGTTTGGCTAATTTATGTTTGGCTTTTTGGTAAGATTTGGCTCCGGCAAATATCTCTCCTGTCGATAGGGTAGCTAGGGTTTTTACTCCTAAGTCTACTCCCACTACATCCCGTTTTTTTGGTGTTGATTGGCTCTGTCTTTCTATTTTAAATGAGATAAACCATCGGTCGGCTTTTCTGCTAATGGTGACTGATTTCGGTTTTGTCCCTACTGGTAATCGCTCAAAAGTTTTCAGCTTTCCTAAGATTGGTACTTTGATGCTCTGGTGTTCTATCTGGATAGAACCATCCAGAGTAAATGAGTCTGTGTGACCTTTCTTTTTGAATTTAGGTAACCCTTTTACACCTTTGAAGAACTGTTTAAATGCTAAGGGTAAATGCCTTAAGGCATATTGGGGGGCGCATTTACTTACTTCGTAATACCAAGGATTTTGGGATTTAATGCTTGCTACGAGCCATTTATGCAGGTCTATGGCTGTGGGGAATTTAATTTTGGATTCTGGGTGAGAACGGTTGTGTTCTAAGACGGCAAGACATAGAGCCAAACCCTGATTCCAGGCGTGACGTGCTACGCCTGCGTGTTTGGCTAGAGATTGCCGCTGCTTTTCATTGACTTTGATTTCAGTTTTAAATCCCAGTAGCATAGCCGAATTTTACTATGGGTTTGGCAAGGGTGGCAAGGGGGTGAGGAAAAGTGAATGTTTGTAAGTAAATGTTAGGAAAGTGACTACTGTTGATCAATCCTTGCTTAAATGCGATCGCCCTGAATCGGATATCCTGGTTGTAAGTACGTAACGTCAGCCTTTGGCCGTGAGATAAATAATATTACTACTTATATGGGAGCTTGGAATTATGAAAGTTAGTTTGCAGCCTATATTGAACGATACCAATCTGGATGCGGCTCAATCGACGAGTCAGCGTCAGCTGGAGATTTCCGTTTCTGCTACGCCGGGTGAAATAGTAGAGAATGTGCCGCTAAACTTATGTCTGATTCTCGATCGCAGCGGTTCGATGAGCGGACGCCCCCTGGAAACGGTCAAACAAGCAGCCGGACGCTTGGTAGAACGGCTTAAAGAAGGCGATCGCCTTTCGGTGGTAGTCTTCGATCACCGCGCCAAAGTTTTAATCCCCAATCAAGTTATTGAAGATGGAGCTGCCATCAAACGGCAGATCGCCCAACTGAAGGCTGACGGCGGTACCGCAATTGATGAGGGACTGCGGCTGGGAATTGAAGAAATGGCTAAGGGCAAAAAAGACGCGATTTCCCAAGCATTTCTGTTGACGGACGGTGAAAACGAACATGGCAACAATGATAAATGCCTCAAATTGGCCGAATTGGCTGCTGGCTACAAACTGACGCTGAACGCTTTGGGATTCGGCACTCACTGGAACCAAGATATTTTAGAACAAATTGCTGATGCGGGTGGTGGCTCTTTATCTTATATCGAGCGTCCCGATCGCGTAGTGGAAGAGTTTGCTCGGCTGTTCGATCGCATCCAATCGGTGGGATTGACTAATGCTTACTTGCTGTTCGAGCTGATGCCAAAGGTGCGATTGGCAGAACTCAAACCCATAGCTCAAGTTGCTCCGGATACGATCGAATTGCTGGTACAACAAGAAAAAGATCGATTTATAGTGCGATTGGGAGATTTGATGACCGAACAAGAGCGAGTTATCTTGGCAAACTTGTATATCGGTCAGATGCCAGAAGGGCGGCAGACTGTAGTTCGCGTGCAAGTTCGCTATGACGATCCGGGCCAGGGTAAGGAAGCTTTACTCTCCCAAATCGTGCCAGTGGAGGCAAACTGCTTGCTGGCTTACCAACCGAGTATAGACCCAAAGGTGCAAAAGTCTATTTTGGCTTTGGCAAAATATCGACAAACTCAAATTGCCGAGACAAAATTGCAACAAGGCGATCGCGCGGGTGCTGCTACAATGCTGCAAACTGCCGCCAAAACCGCACTGCAAATGGGAGACAAAAGTGCCGCAACAGTGCTGCAAGTCAATGCTACCAGGCTGCAATCGGGAGAAGAACTTTCGGAAGGCGATCGCAAGAAAACCCGCATTGTCTCCAAAACCATCTTGCAGAGCGACTCTTAATTTTTGGTCATCAGACCACTGACCACTGACCACTGACTAATGCTCTCACACCTTCAAACCTTCAGCAGCTTGGGTACGCGCAAAAATCATCCTCCCAGCAGAAGTTTGTAACGCAGATGTTACAACCACCCGCAGTTCGCTGCCCACATATCTGCTGCCCTCTTCAACCACAACCAAAGTGCCATCATCCAAATAGCCGATCCCTTGACTGGGTTCCTTGCCTTCCTTAATAATTTTCAAGTCGAGGTTGTCGCCGGGTAGGTAAGAGGGACGAATTGCCTGCGCTAGATCGTTGATATTCAATACGGGTACTTTCTGCAAGGTGGCAACCTTACTGAGGTTATAGTCATTAGTCAGCAGAGTGCCATTAATCTCTTGCCCCAAACGCACCAACTTGGCATCCACCGTCGGAATATCTTCGTAGTCAGCAGAGTGAATTACAATCCGCTCTGGGTAAGTAGTCTTCATGCGGTTAAGGATATCCAGTCCTCGACGCCCCCGAACTCGCTTTTGATCGTTAGAGGCATCGGCGACTTGCTGCAATTCCCGCAACACAAACTGCGGCACGAGAATTTGGCCTTCCACAAAACCAGTATCCAGCAACTCTTCAATCCGACCGTCGATAATGCAACTGGTATCTAATACTTTAGTAGCAGCAGGCTTAAGCGTGCCTTCTGATACCAGCATAGTTTCCACTGTATTAGGATTAATCAGCCGCAAGAAACCCCGCCCGTGGGTATCTGCAAGATTTATACCAGAGAAGGCAAACATAATACTGCCCAAAACGGCGACCAGCGGCTTAATAAACGCAAAATCCGTCGGAATCGGCAGTAAGAAAATTGGCGCGAGCATTAAGTTAGCAACGAGTAGCCCCAGCACCAAGCCAACTGAACGAGTCAAGAGGACATCCACCGGCATTTCCCGGACTTTCCGTTCCAAACGCCGATAGGCCGTCTGCACGAAAAGCCCCATCGCGATTCCACCTATGACTCCAAACCCGGCGAAAACCAAGCGCAAACCTTGCAGATTGGTCACCTGCACCAGCGCCCAGCTCGGTATCAAGTCAATGATGTAGAAGCCGACCCCAGCCCCTGCTGCCATGAATGAAAGAATAATGATTGCGTCAAGCATTGTTTTAAGCTGATTAGGATGAGTGTTTCCATTCCCAGGCGGGATTAAGAAACGATTAAAATGAATGTCAGCAGCTGATATTTGTACGGTTCTATTATATCTTCGATTCTCTGGCCGTCTCTCTTTGGGATTAGTTCTCTAAAAACCTTACGAACTCAAGAGTTGAGCGTTATTTTCATGAATTCAATTGATTTGATTTACAACTTTTAATGAAGTATTTAAGAGAATTTTTGAGAAATTGTCTGTGGAGTGAGAAACCGGGTTTCTAATTCCAGGCTTACCCAGCTTTTTGATTAAACCCCAAGAAACCCGGTTTCTTTGGCTTCACCACAGACTTTTCAAACACTCTCTAAGGATTGTGCCGTTATTTTGCGTTTTGTTGCAAAATTTGTATTCATTTATAAGTTATGGTATAATAATTCGATCGATTCACCAACGTGAAACCAATTCCTAGTTCCGCTTACATTCACATTCCTTTCTGTCGGCGACGCTGCTATTATTGCGATTTCCCGGTTTCTGTAGTGGGAGATAAGGCTCGTGGTGAGAACTCTGGCACGATCGTACAGTATGTTGAGATGTTATGTCGGGAAATTAAAATTACACCAGGATTGGGAAAACCCCTGGAAACAGTTTTCTTTGGTGGTGGGACTCCTTCGCTGCTATCAGTAGAACAACTAAGTTACATAATGGAATTACTTGTGCATCAGTTTGGTATTGTCGCTGGTGCCGAAATTTCAATGGAGATGGACCCAGGCACGTTTGATTTGGCACATTTAAAGGGATATCGGGATGCGGGAGTAAATCGGATCAGTTTGGGGGTACAAGCTTTTCAGGATGAACTGTTAAAATATGCGGGCCGATCGCATACCGTCTCTGATATCTTTGCAGCAGTTGAGTTAATCCGTCAAATCGATGTTCCAGACTTCAGCTTAGATTTGATTTCTGGACTCCCGCATCAAACTCTAGAACATTGGCAAAATTCCCTAGAGACAGCGGTTGCGATTTCCCCCACCCACATCTCCGTTTATGACCTTATTGTTGAGCCTGTTACTGCCTTTGCACGTCAGTATAAACCCGGTTCTCAGCCTTTGCCCACTGATGATACCACAGTCAAGATGTATAAGCTAGCGCAACAAGTGCTGACGAGTAACGGTTATCAACATTATGAAATTTCTAATTATGCCCAGCCCGGACATCAGTGCTGCCACAATCGAGTTTACTGGGAAAATCGCCCTTATTATGGTTTTGGGATGGGTGCGGCGAGTTATTTTGGCGGGCAGCGCTTTACAAGAGAGCGGACAAGGCGAGAATATTATGAATGGGTGACATTTGGATGTGGGATCGATTGTCCCCAAATCTCAGCAAATGATATTCTGTTAGAAACTTTAATGCTGGGCTTACGCTTGGCAGAAGGGTTAGACTTGTCAGCTTTAGCTCAGCAGTTTGGGGAAAAAACTTTAGAGCAGATTTGGAAGTGTTTGCAGCCTTACTATCGTCAAAGTTGGGTAGAAATTGTAGATATAGATGGGAAAGCTATTGATATTTGCAATGACAAAAAGTTATCGTTGTCTGGACAGTTAAGATTAACCGATCCAGAAGGTTTTTTGTTTTCTAATACTATTCTGGCTGCTTTATTTGAGCAACTAGAATAAGTACATTCAGTAGTGCCTTCTCATATCTGCGTTTATCTGCGTACCCTGCGGGAAGCCGCTATCGCGTCTACATCCCTCTTCATCTGCGGTAAAAATTTAACCAACGATACCAACAGACAATTTTAGGATATCGCTCATGTACTACCGATGCAAGCGGACAGGATATAACCTAACCTGATGTGATAAGCAAAGCTGATTAATTTTGCAAATGCTTGGTCGATCGGCAATTGTCCTGGCCCAATGCCCAAACTAACCTCAAAAAACGTGGGCAATGGGCAATTTTAACTTAGGCAAATTATCGATCGCGATCTTTGCAAAGATTAAGATTGATTGACTCTGAGCCTTCTTGCGACATTAAAGGTAAATTTGCAACAAGAGACATGGCTGGAAAAGCAATAGATAACAGCGCCTCTGGCGCTCTCATTCTCATTATCCCCATCGCGCTTGCGATCGTCCTCCTGTTCAAAGTTTGGCCAGTGCTGCTAGCGCTGGTAATCTTGGGCGGTAGTGTCAGTATTTGGCAGCGCTATCAATGGCAAAAGTGGAGCCGACAACTTGACCCCATCTTTCATCAGCTCATCCAGGAAAACCGAGGGTGCCTTACCGTACTGGACTTGTCAATGAAAGCCAACCTCTCTGGTACGGCAGCGAAGCGGTATTTAGATGCTAAAGCTGAGGAATTCGGTGCCCAAGTTCGAGATTGGGAAGACAAGGGCAGGGTGTATTACTTTATCACCGCCAACACTTTAGGTAGCATATTTGACGACAGTACCCCCAACTTCCTACTTGAGAGCGAACCGTATACTGCTGAGGTTCAAGAGTCTTATTCAGTGCCACCACTGCTTTGGGAGAAGCCGATAGAATCGCCAACCCAGGCAGACCAACCAGCGCCCGCACCACTTACACAGGAGAAACCACCAGAACCACTTACACAGGAGAAACCACCAGAACCACTTACACAGGAGGAACCACCAGAACCACTTACACAGGAGGAACCACCAGAACCACTTATTGAGGAGGAGGAACCACCAGAACCACTGACTTCTGAGGAATTAGCACAACCAATACCTAAAAAGCACAGAATTCTTCAATCCCTGATCCAATCCGAACTTGCCAGACGACTCGACGTTCATTCCAGCACTGTTCTTAAACGTAGAGACGATTCAGACTTCCCAGAGTGGAGTCGCAGCAGAGATCCAGAAGGAATTGCCTGGGAATACTCATCAGACACTAGAGAGTTTTATCCAATGGAGAACCAGTAGTCACTCATTCAAAAGTCACTCATTCAAAAGTCAAAAGTCACTAGAAGGATTCTTCCCCCCTCTCTTCTCTCTTCTCTCTTCTCTTTTCCCTCTTCCCTCTTCCCTAGCCCCAATCCCTATTTTTTTTGACTTTTGACTTTTGACTTTGTTGGTTAGTTCTCAGAATTGTCAAAAAAATCGAGCGCAATTCCTAGTTTTGTTTTATAGTCTCTCCGCAGATTTTTCTGCGGACGAAACGCTGCCAACTGACTTTCTTGCTCGCCAAACTTCTAGACTGAGGATGCAGGCAAGCAACCACACCAGTCCCGCCGCATAGCCAGCTACCACATCGGTAGGCCAGTGGACGCCCAGATAAAGCCGACTCAAACCTATAGCAGTAATTAATAAAAATGTCAATATAAAAATCAATATCCACCAACGTTTGAATTGAATTGCCAGCAAATAGCCGATCGCGCCGTAAACTACCAGGGAAATCATGGCGTGACCGCTGGGGAAGCTGTAGGAATTTAATTCGAGGGTGCGTTCCCACAGAGCGGGTCTAGCACGAGCAAATAAGTCTTTAAGCAAATAATTTAAGCCGATCGCACCCAAAGCTGCGATCGCCAGCGTCGTTGCTTGGGGTCTGCAATCCAGAATCAGCAACCCAATCCCTACTAGCAGACATACGCTCAGCAACACTACCGGCTCGCCCAGAAACGTAATTCCGAGCATCACTCGATCGAGCAGGGGCGTGTGCAGATTTTTCAGAGTCAGTAAAATCGTCGTGTCAAACTTGTCGGTTTCCTTTTCGAGTACTTCCTCTGCTAGAGCGGCAAATCCCCACAGCGACAAAGCTGCGAGAATCAGCCCCCCAATCCGAATCGTGGAGAGCAGAGGCAGTAGCTTGGGACTGACCTTTTGCTGCCAGATCCGAAGAATTTGCTTGCTCAGTTGACGCAGGAAGTGGAAAGGCATTGTCTAATCTAACCTTTTAACCGATTGTAGGGACATTACAAGCCTAAGATAGCTTTTTCCAGGTTTGGGTAACGACATCGCTCAGCCAACGGCGTTGCTCCTTGTCCAGAAGCCTGTCGTCAGCTAGTAATTCAGCGGTTAACTGGTCTAAAGATTTGCCCTGGGAACGGGAAATCTTAATCACACCTGCGATCGCAGCTGCGACTATTTCTTCATCAACAGGTTTTTGCCTTAGATCTGCCACTTCTTGAGGGCTGGCTGGAATAGGATAATTCATGGCGAATTCACAGAGGTATCTAGTGGTTTCAGAAAAATGAGAAAATTGTAAAGTTTTTTAAGACATCGTTTAGTATCCGGAAGTGTACCGTATTTTGATCCCTTGTCAACTCTGTCTTGTTAAGTAGGTTAACCAACACCGCGATCCCCAAAAATGAAAGAAATTCTGTATTTAGAAATTCCCACCCCGGATACAGGTGCCGTCCGTGCTTGGTTACAAGAGGGATTTGAACCGGGCTGGGGCGAAAAAGCGATCGGCCCCGACGGCTTTCGCCTCAGATTCCCTCATACTACAAACCATGTGACAAATATTCCCGAAACCCCAGAACTTGTGACTTTCGTCTGGTCAGTGCAGCGAACGACATATTTAAAAGTCTTCCGGTGGGCAGATAAGCCTGTCCCCAGAGAAAGGGAAATCTTGCAAAACCTGACTAGAGAACTCAGAACTAAGTTTCCTCATCAGTATCCGCAACCACCAGCCATTGACCTGTCGGAGCAAACCATCTTTGAGGCGCTGGCTCCCTATTATCCCCAGACAGTTCGCTACTTCCAGAAAATGCCCAAGGGCGAATTCGATCTCAGGCGCGTCTACTGGTGGGAACAACGTTGGCGTGAAGGTGTCCGCAATCCCCAGGAACCCAAGCAAGTTCTGTTTAGGAGTGAGGAGAGCGGGAGAACGGGAGAGCGGGAGAGCGGGAGAGCGGGAGCAGGGGGGAATGCTCCCCACTCCCCCACTCCCCCCCTCACCCCCTCATTTTCCTATGACCTTATCTACGTGGGTGGAGCCTTGGGAGTCATCCATGCAGCGGTGATGGCGCAATTGGGCTATCGGGTGCTGTTGGTGGAGCGGTTGCCTTTTGGAAGGATGAATCGGGAGTGGAATATTTCTCGCAATGAATTCCAAAGCTTAATCGATTTGGGTTTATTTACTCAAGCTGAATTTGAAAGCGTGATTGCGCGAGAGTACGCAGACGGTTTTAGCAAATTCTTTGATGCAAATAATCCTCCTCACCTGAAAGCGTCAGTATTACACACGCCCACAGTGCTAAATGTGGGATTAGATGCGGAGAAACTGCTGCGAGTATGTGGGGAAAAACTAAGAGCAGCTGGGGGTGAAATTTGGGATGAGACAGAGTTTATCAGGGCGGATATCGGAGATGAGCGAGTCGATGTGCAAACGAAACACCAGCCGACAGGGACATACAGACAGGCGAGCGGGCGTCTGCTGGTGGATGCGATGGGAACCGCGTCACCCATAGCTTGGCAGCTGAACAAAGGTCGCGCTTTTGACAGTGTTTGTCCCACGGTAGGAGCGGTACTGAGCGGATTTGAGCCAGGAGTTTGGGATTCTCAGTACGGCGATGTTCTTTATAGTCACGGGGATATTTCGCGAGGGCGTCAGCTAATTTGGGAACTATTCCCGGCCCAAGGGGATGATATCACCATTTATTTGTTTCATTACCATGAGGTGAATTCAGAGAATCCCGGTTCGTTGCTGGAGATGTACGAAGACTTTTTCACGATTCTGCCGGAGTATCGCCGTTGCGATATGGATAAGCTGGTGTGGAAAAAGCCGACGTTTGGTTATATTCCAGGTCATTTTAGCGTAGGAAGTAGCGATCGCACAGTTGCGTTCGATCGACTCATCGCTATTGGCGACGCCGCCTCCCTCCAATCTCCCCTCGTCTTCACCGGCTTTGGTTCCCTGGTTCGCAATCTTGGGCGTTTAACCCATCTTTTGGATACAGCCCTCAAACACGACCTTTTAAGTGCAAAGCATTTGAACCAAATTAGCGCCTATCAAAGCAATATCTCAGTCACTTGGTTATTTTCCAAAGGCATGATGGTTCCCACCGGGCGTTACTTCCCACCCCAAAGAATTAACTCCATGCTGAATACCTTTTTTGGGATTTTGGCTAGCGAACCTCCAAATGTGGCAGAAACTTTCATTAAAGACAGAATAGACTGGCTGACTTTTAATCGGCTAGCACTCAAAGCCGCCCGAATAAACCCAGCTTTACTGGTGTGGATATGGGAACTGGCGGGTGCTAGAGATATGGTGCGTTGGTTGGGAAGTTATCTCGACTTCACCATCAGTACTTTAATCGGCTGGTTGCTGGGCGATTGGTTCACCAGTTGGCTTGCGCGTCAACAGCCTTGGTTAGAACGTCGCTATCCTCAACTGTGGCTGTGGCTGCTTGCCCAAAGTTATGCTTACAGACCGGGAATGAGGAGTCGGAAATGGCCTAATTTTCACATTTCTGGATATCAAAGTTCGCGACGAGGTGAAGAATTGAAAGTTTAAAATTAAAAGTAAAAGCACCACAGAAAATTTACATCTACATCTGTGTTCAGGACTTCCTATGAGTAGCAATGACATCCCCCGAACTCTAACTAATATCTCCCTTAAGGAATCTCTGGTGCGATTGTCTGTTTCTCCAGTCAAAGCAGATAGAGATGCGATCGCACGCCTTGAGCGAGAAACTGGAAAAGCTATTCAGACGATTATCGCCGATCTTGACAGCACCGATATTACCTTAAAAGCTCTAGAGGAAAAACCCGCACCGAAGTACAGGGAGTTGATTGAGCGTATCAAAAGAGGGTTATTTTTTGGAGCTATGCTGGGGTTGCTGGCGCTTTTTATGCTGCCTGAGAATCGTTTTGCGATTGCGATCGTTTTAGGTGTTCTCCTTGGTTTGTCTGCCCCACTAGGGCGTCGGTAAATTAGAAGAACCTCACCCCCCCTCTCCGTACACGGAGAGGGGGGAGTAGAATTGTAGAGAGGGGAGGTAACGAAACCCAACAAAAGAATTGTAGAGAGGGGAGGTAACGAAACCCAACAGAAGCTATATCGACGTTGATTTACTCCGGAAAAAGCTATAATTTTAATTGCTTAGGTTCTCTCAGGAAAAACTATAGTAGAATAAAATTCATGACTCAATCATCAGATAACAATCGGCTAGACCGCCTTGAAGCAATAGTCGAAGATTTAGTAGAGTCAATAGCTGAATTGCGTGATAGCCAGCGTAACAGCGAAACAAAAATCGAAAATTTAGCTGAGTCAATAGCTGAATTGCGCGATAATCAGCGCGATCTACAACAACAACAGCGTCAGAGCGAAACGAGATTCCAAAATGTAGTAGAATCAATAGCTCGGTTGCGCGATAGCCAGATCGAAGTACAACAAGAACACTTACAAGTGCTGCGTATAGTCGCGCAACAGCAAAATGATATTGTCAGGATAAACAATGAAATTGCGGGGCTACGAACTGAGAGTCTTCGCATTCTAGAACATTTATTTGGCTCCCAACAAGGTGGTTAAACCCCACCCCCAGACCCTCCCCGTCCACGGGGAGGGGTGCAAGACAATGGGCTAGTGTGTACTGAGCGCGTTCAGCCCGGTAAGTAGGTAGGCGTAAATAGAAACCGGGTTTCTTTGGGCTTGGCAGCTTTGTAGGTTGGGTTGAGGCACGAAACCCAACAAATGCGTTGGGTTTCGCTTCACTCAACCCAACCTACAAAGAAATGGCTGAACTCCCAGAAACCCGGTAACTCCTGCGAAACCCGGTTTCTTTGGGCCTGGCAGTTTTACGTTTAATTATGCTCACCTACTTAATGAGGGGTGAGGTGATATAAGATTTTAAAATTGAATTAATCTTTAGTAAAGGAGATTTATCGCAATTCGGTGTATCTTCTAACAAACAACGTATTTTTAAGGATTGTATGGCTTTTAATACCTCTGTGGGAGGATGAGATATTAACTGTAATACCTGCATCAAAGTAACCGCATCTTCTTGTTTTGCTAAATAATTCATCACCTGTTTTTCTGTATCGGTTAATCTTATCCATAAACGATTAAGTTGAGATGTGATTTCATTGCTTAATATCAAGGAAGGATAAGTTAAAAATTCGGTGACTTTGCCAGCAAATAATTCGTGAATCATAGTTGCTGTCATTTCTAACCATAAGGGATGACCTTGATATTTTTCAATTAAATCATCCCAATGTTCTTCATCTAATAATTCTTTATCCTTTAAAATTTCGGTGGCGGACTCTCCCAATCCTGACAGTTTTAACAACTGGACAAATTTAGAGCGATCGCTAGTTAAACATTCTGGTTGTTCGCTACTTATTAAAAATAAACAACTGGGATGAGAGGATTCGGCAATTTGTTTAAATAAGAGATAATATCCTTCAAATTCTGCTTGATATTGACCGGCAAATTGTCCTGGTTGAAACAGCATTTGCAGATCGTCTAGGATAATTAAACAGCGATACTGACGTAAAATTTTAAGGAATTGAGTAATTTTTTGGTCAAGGGTGTTAGGGAGAGTCGAAAAGGCGAACGAAGTTTGTAGTATGTCGGTTAAAAAAGTGTCGATGTTGGGACAAAAACGGAGACTGCGATAAATAATATATTGAAATTGGTCGGGGATTTCTTCGATTAGTTTTATAGCCAGCGTCGTTTTACCAATTCCGGGGATACCGAGTAAAGTAATAATGCGGGTATGAGGTTCAATAATCCAGGTTTTTAATTTATTGATTTCCTCAGTACGTCCGTAAAATGTGGTAATTATTGGAGCAGTATCTAGGTCTAAATTATGTTTAGTTTCAGTTTGTTTAGAGAAGGGAGAAGATTTAGGCGATCGCCTTCGTTCCGAACAAATACTTACTTTATTGCCATTTACCAAATATCCAATTGAACCACTGTTAGAGATAATAATTTTTTCTAAAATATTCCCGACATTTAATTTATTAACATCTTCCCCTAAAACATCGGATAAATTTTGCCATAATTTCGATGCAGTATCTCGAACATGACCTTCACTTAAATGGTTTTCCGAAGCAATTTTGACATATTTCTGACCTTGTAAAGTTCCTTTAATTATTGTTTCTTGCAGATGGTCTAGGCGATCGCCTGTATGGGTGAAAAGCAGTTCATCAGCGAGTTTCAAGACTTCTGCGATGTCCATAGATCGGTCAGATAGGTTGGTTTTTCCGATCTTATCCGATCTTTCCGACATTTTTCCGACATTTTGGCAACTTTTTGGGAAAAAGTTCCGATCTCGATCCGACTGACAAAGCGATCGGTCTTTGGCTATCAATTGATTTAAGACGAGGTAAACGATGCCAGCCCTTATTTTTCGGGAAAAAAATGTAGTTATCCAATTAGGAGAGCGATACTATGCCTTGGCGTAAAGATTTTGAAACAACCGATCCAGAAACTGGCGAAAAAACTACTGCCAGTATCAAAGTTGAGAATGGTGTAGTTACTGACTTCATCCACGGGAGAGAACAAGATAGACAAGGCGGTAAGCACGGACACGCTTGGAATTTAGACAAAGACGCAGAAGAAATAGGAGGTAGAGATCCTCAAGATTCTTCTGGGAATTCCATTTACGGTGATGAGGATGATGATTAAGTAGTCGCTTGGCAGATTAGCAAGTCCGTAGGGTGCGTCAGACAATCAAATTATTGATGAGATAATTAACTTAAAAATCTGACGCACCCTACCCACTCACCAGACATAATTAAGATGAAGGTGAAAAATGCGATAAGTGAGTAGAGCAGACGCTACGCGATATGCCGTTAGGCAGGCTACGCCAACGCACTTTACACTTTTTCAGTAAAAGAGCGATCGCTATTTTTGGGGGACAGACGCTCAACCTTATCGTATATTACGCTAAAATGGCAAAGCTCTTTGTAAAATTGTTGAACGGTATGGATGGACGTTAAAGCGGGTTACTGGTAGCCATCATATCTATGGGAAAGAAGGGATCGGTGTCATTCTTTCTATCCCCGTTCATAGCAATCGAGACTTACCAACTGGAACTCTGAAAAGTCTCCTCAAAGATGCTGGTCTTACAGAGGAAAATTTGGAGTAATAGCGATCGCACCTTCCTATTCATTTTTTCACCAGACATGATTGAGATGAGAGTAAAATATGCGATCGCACTTCGTCACTTATTCATCTTCTCACCGGATATAATTGAGATGAGGGTGAAAAATGCAACCTTTTTCCACTGATAGGGCGATCGCCCGTCGCTTCACTGCATCATAATTACAATCCAATGTACTATACTAAAAAAGCAATTCATTCTTGCGAAAAAAGATGAGGTTTAATGTAACAGTCGATCGAGATGAAGATGGAATGTGGATTGTTGAGTGTCCTAGTATACCAGGCTGTGTAAGTCAAGGTCAGACCAAAGAAGAAGCACTAGAAAACATTAAAGATGCCATTTTTGCCTGTCTCCAAGTCCGTGCGGAACGAGGTTTCCCACTCACCGTAGAGACGCATCAGGTAGAGGTTATGGCGTAATTATGTCTACCGCTTTTCCTGTTCTCAGTGGTCGCGAAGTAGTCGGTGTGTTTGAAAAGTTTGGTTGGCAGGTTGCACGTCAAAGTGGGAGTCACATCATCTTGGTCAAAGAAGGCGAAACCGTAACGCTATCTGTTCCAGACCATCGCGAGGTAGCTAAAGGAACTTTGCGTAGCCTTATTCGTACTGCTGGACTAACCGTAGGTGAATTTGTTGCAGCAAGATGAGGGTGAAAAATGCGATCGCCTGACTACGCCAACGCATATCCAGTATATTGCCGAACGTGAGGCGGATGGAACGCCAAAACAATCCGATCTTTGGGAATTCCGGCGGCTACAAGTTCTGGAGTAATTCCCTCTTCTATACCATCCCGTTGAATCCAAATTTTGCCGTCGATAATTTCGAGATGGACGACACAACCATGAATTCTTTTTGCCCCATCCCAGCCTACATCCATCAATAAAAGATTGTTCTGTAGGCGATCGACAATAACGGTGCTTTTGATTTCTCCATGACTGTAGGGAATCCGAGCATGATCTTCTAGCACATCTAGGATAATCTGGCGATATTCATCTAATCTATCCATCTGACAATCGTCTCCTTTTTTGAATTAAAAACAATTAATTTAAGTCGCTTTTTATTTAATAAAATTTGACCGATAGGCTCTGAGAAAATATCGAGATAAACTTCTTCTGAAATTGCTAGATATATAATTCTGTCTGGCTCTGAATACTCTAAGATATCTTCGTAGACGATATATTGTCCAACAGCTTCTTCTAAGTCACTGACTGGTGAAACACTCACAAAACTTTCCACTTCGACAGCAATTTTGCGATCTTGCTTTTCGGCAGTGAGGAGTTTTTCTGCACCTAAATCGACGTATAGGGAACGTTCGCCAATTTTCAACCTCAGCGGATCGTGGGTTATCTTCCACCCGTCCTTTTTCAAGGCTGTTTTGACTGTATTGTGGTAGATATCTTTCGCCGCCATAATCTACGCTGACCCGCCAATTGTACCCCAATATATATGATAACACGCTTGTGCGATACGTGCTACGCACACGCTGCGCGTGAAGCGAAGCTATCGCGTAAGCGAATCGCACTTTGCTTTATTTACAGAAAGAGCGATCGCCCGTCGCTTTACTGCATCATAATTACATATCATACCGAAAGTTTAAGCAAAGCTTCATTAATAATAGTTTGATACCCAACTCCTCGTTTTTTTGCTTCCGCTTTCGCCCAAGCAATTACTTGAGGATGAAGTCGAATTGATACTGCTTGATATTTTTCTGGTTCACTTTTAGGCGGTCTTCCAACGCTAGAATTATTGATACCAAACTGCTCTTGAATAGCTGTTTCAGCAGCCATCACTTCTTCTGGAGTGATTCGTCTTGCTTTTTCAAATGGAAATTCAACTTTATAAGGCATATTGTTGACGCTCGCGTTTTGTTGCTGGTCTAGCACTGATAATTCTAATCGTTAGTCCGATAGTACGCTAAAATAAACCTCATGGCAGTGTAAGGAAAAGTCCATGAAAATTAAAGCAATTATCTGGCAGGAAGATGGCGTGTGGTGTGGTTCTGTACCAGCTTTGCCAGGATGTCATACTTGGGGAGAAAGCTACGAACAATTATTAGAAATGCTTAAAGATGCGATTCAGGGGTGGCTCGAAGTTGCTAGCCAGCAGGAGCAAGTTGAACCAGAAAAACAGTCGATCGAGCTATCCCTATGAAATCTGTTTCTGGCAAAGCTCTTTGTAAAATTGTTGAACGGTATGGATGGACATTAAAGCGGGTTACTGGTAGCCATCATATTTACGGAAAAGAAGGTATCGGTGTCATTCTTTCTATCCCCGTTCATAGCAATCGAGACTTACCAACTGGAACTCTAAAAAGTCTTCTAAAAGATGCTGGTCTTACAGAGGAAAATTTGGATTAAGAGCGATCGCACCTCGTCACCTATTCATCTCCTCACCAGACATTATTGAGATGAGGGTGAAAGATGCGATCGCCTTCTCTTATAATTACTCTGGTATATAATCAGGATTGAGGATATCTAAGAGAGTAAATGCCGGTTTGCTTGGGAATATTTCTGCATCTAATTCATATTTTCTTAAGAGATCTTTTCTAGCATTAACATAACATTCGCTAAATAGCTCTGCTAACAATCCTCTGAGACTGGGACTATCTTCTAATAAATATTCAATTTGCCTTCTTTGTTCGACAATAGTTTGACGCCAACCTCTAGCATTCTTAGCTTTTTCGGCTTGCCAATATTTAATTTTCAAAAGATGTTCTATTAAGGTTGTCAATCTACTTTTTAATTCTTTTCTCTCGCTTTTCCCCATGCTTTCAATTTCTTCTATCAAACTATCGAAATCCACAAGCTCTAGTTTTTTTTCTTTTAACAATTTTGCGGTCGTTTGCAACCACAAATAAAAATCTTGCTCGTAAAGTTTTGATGTATCAGAGATAGATTTTACCTGTAACTCTGGATTCATACAGCCCTTAATGGAATTACCAATTAATTCTATGATATACAGATTCGTAATGTTAGTCAAAGAATCCAAGATCTAAAACAGATTATACCGACAGTGCGATGTTAAGCTTGTGTTAGCTTGTCATAGTCTTCTGGCTCGATATCGGGTACTTTAGCTAGTACCGATTCGTATTTTTCTCGACTTCCTCTGTTTGCTCGTTCCTGAAGATAGGATTCATTCCTCAAGGCTGATATTTTTTCAGCGATCGCCGCTGCAATAAATTGCTCAACAGAAATATTATCTTTTTGCGCTAATTCTTGCATACTTTTGTAAATTGAATCGGGAATATTAATGTTCAATGTACTCATAGCTAAGCTCCTATTGACTGTAAAAATTCCATCGGTTTAAGTGTTTTCAAACCAAATCGATCAACTCCTACAAAATCACGAGTATTGTATGTAACTATACTGTCACAGCGAGCTTTAACAGCAAGTTCCAAAATCATGTCATCCTTGGGGTCGCGTAAGTAAGGTCGCCATAGAAAAAAGATTTGATGGTGCGTTGCTACCGAACAGTAGAAATCAAGCAAATCTCCAATATCTGCTCGTGTAATTGACAAATTTATCAGTTCTCGTAGCAATACTTCTTCATATTCTAAAACAAGAGGCACAGATAAATGGATGTCAAATATTCCCGTACCTATGAGTTGCAGTAATCGAAATGCACTACCTCGACTGGAGCGCAAACCTGCAACAATAACATTGGTATCAATAACAATTTCTGGCACGAGTCTACTAACAAAATCCTGCTTTATTTAGATGATAACATACGCACCTTGCTTTATTCACAGAAAGAGCGATCGCATCATAATTTGTTTAGGTCAAATTAGAGCGATCGCCTTTAAATCAACACACTCTCAACTCAGTCGAGTGCAATATCAGCTAGAAATAAATTCCAGGGATACACCGTTCATGCAGTAGCGTTTGCCAGTTGGTTGAGGGCCATCGTTAAATACATGACCTAGATGTCCGCCGCAGCGATGACAATGCACTTCAACTCTGGTCGTAAAAAATGACTTGTCTACAGATGTGCCGATCGCACCTTCAATGGGGGCAAAAAAGCTAGGCCAGCCAGTACCGCTATCGAATTTGGTTTCCGATGAAAAAAGTGGTAGAGCGCACCCAGCGCAAACGTAAGTCCCCTTACCGTATTGCTTATCAAGCGGACTGGTGTGAGCGCGTTCTGTTCCATGTTTACGCAGCACATTAAATTGTTCTGGAGTCAAAATTGTGCGCCAATCCGACTCGGTTTTGACGATCTCAAATTCATTATTCGCAGTTGCCATATCTATTGAACTCCAAGGTAGATAGCGTGATAATAAGGTAGTGCCCAGAATTGCTGTACCACCCCATAAAAAATTGCGTTTCTTCATAATTTACCATTGAATTACTTACTATTAAACTTAAGGCGCTGCTTTAACGTAGCCAATCTTCGGTGCTGAGTAGATAGAAACGAATACAGCGTCTTCTGTTCCTTCATTAACGGCTCCGTGAACTTGACCTTGTTGGGCTAAAGCCAACTCACCTGGACTCAAAGTTCTATTCTCACTATCACCCAAGTAGTAAGTCAGCGTACCTTGTAACATCACCCATGTATCTTGTCCATCAGGGTGGAAATGATCTTCAACTTTTTGTCCGGGTCGTACTCCCCAAACAGCAATGCTAGAGTTTTCATTGGTCACAATTTCAGTCACCACAGACCTTTTATCAGAAAAGCGAACGTGGGTATTGAGTGTAAAAATTCTTTCGTTCATAGCTGTCTAAACATGGCGCTCGACACCTGTTATTTTAAGTCGATTCAAGGATTAATTTGTAGCCAAGCCAACATTCAGTCCTTCGGTAAGGGGAATTTTTGGCACTTGTTTGTTCCTTAAGTTGATTGTTGCTTAGGAAATCATATCGTGTCCGGTAGCATCGATTACCTAAAAATTCCCGCTCTTATCTGCGTTCATCTGCGTTCATCTGTCTACCCTACGGTAAGGCGAAGCGCCTACATCGGCGGTTAAATTTAACCCATTATTCCTACAGACAATGCCGATGTAATCGGACCAGATATCAGTAAAAATGATGATACTTATCTAAATATCTCAGCCTTGAAACCTGAGATTTTAACTAAGTAATTCTTATCAATTTCTCAGCTAAATCTAATCTGCGAAATCTCTGATTTAACTAAGGTTGAGCCTCCCCCGTTATAGGGCAAACTTAACAGGGGAGGATGTCAATCAAGCAAAAGTTCGGCGCAACAGAGGTTGAATCCCCAAAAATGCTACCACATCAAGAACCAGTAGCACTAGCAGCGCCCCACCCAAGGTAACCGCACCCCAAGGAGCCTGCATTACAACGCTATTTAGTGCCCAATCACTGTTTAGATAGAGATAGCGAATTGGTTCGATCGCATAACTCAAAGGATTGAGAGTCGCGATCGTCTGCAACCACCTCGGCATAAAAGATAAAGGTGCGAGAGCGGTGCTGGCAAACAACAAAGGCAAGTTGGTAACAAAAATTACCGCAATCAATTCAATGTGACCCGGTAATGCAAAAGCCAATCCCAAGCTCAAAGCCGTTACGCCGAGAACCAGTAACAGGAGAATCAGCGAAATCAAACCAAAACCCAACGGATCGGGCCAACCAGCACCTAAAAAAGCACTCGCCGCAATAATTGCCGACGTTTGAATCGCGCTGAGGGTAATGATGAATATAGCCGAAGCGAAGACGATCGAATAGCGGGAAGCCAGGGGAGCAACCAACAAACGATTGAGAAAGCCAAATTCGCGATCGAACATTATCGGCAAACCAGCATTCAGTGCCCCGCTAAACGCTGTAAAAACAATCACACCAGCGGCGAGAAATTGTTCGTAATTTACAGTATCGCCAAAAAGTCCTTTAGGCGCATTTTGAAACAGCGCCCCAAACAAAACTAACCAGATCAAAGGTTGAATAACCCCAGCAATTAAAGTTGAGGGACGCCGCTGTAATTGAATAAACAAACGACGAGTTAAAGCCAAAGTTTCTTGCACAAGTTCGCCAAAGAAACCCGGTGCAGGACTAACCTGCATTGCCTCTGGCTTCAAGCTAACATTTGGTTTAGAAGGAGTTACAGTACTGCTCATATCAATTTTGGATTTTGGATTTTCGATTTTGGATTAAAGCAATACGCAGGCATTAAGCTATGATAAAGCTATCTCATGTTTTGTTTTCGTTCCGCTTTGGGATCGCGACTTCCAGCCGCTGCAAGTTCCGCATCCATCAGCGTTCTACCCGTCGCTGCAAGGTAGACATCATCCAAACTAGGCCGCGATTGTGCAATACCAAAAGTAGGTAATCCAGCCGCTTGTAGAGCTTGCTGAATGGTAATTAAGGCGTCGCTTTGAGGCGTGACTACCAAATTGAGCGAGTTCCCTTGAGCTACGTTAATAATCGCTTCTTGCACAAAAGGAAGAGATTTTAGCATATCTTTGGCTTTCTCTGCTTCTTCGATCGGGGAAAACTCGCGGATGCGGAGGGTAATGCGATCGCCTCCCACCCTATCTTTCAACTCCGAAGGCGTACCAGCAGCAATTACCACACCTTTATCAATAATCGCCACTCTGTCAGCCAGCGCGTCAACTTCCTCTAGATAGTGGCTTGTCAGTAAAACAGTCGTCCCCGCATCCCGCAGCTGGCGCAAGATATCCCACATCACCACGCGACTTTCGATATCAAGTCCTACTGTTGGTTCATCCAAAACCAGCACATCTGGTTTATGCAGCAACCCCGCAGCCAAATCCAACCGCTTGCGGATACCACCAGAGTAAGTACCAGTTTTTTTATCGGCGTATTCCTGCAATCCTAGCGAACTTATCATTTTATCAATTCGATCTTTGGCAAATTTGCCAGGTATGTGGTATAATGCTGCTTGCAGTTGCAGTAATTCCCTACCAGTCAGCACCTTATCGAGGGCAACTTCTTGGGCCACGTAGCCTAGCTTTTGCCGTGCTGCTTTGGGGTTTGCGATCGCGTTGATGCTAGATACTTCAATTTTGCCAGCATCGGGCGTCGCCAGGGTACATATACATCTGATGGTTGTGGTTTTGCCAGCGCCATTTGGCCCAAGCAGACCAAAAATCTCTCCCGGTTCTACCTGAAAGGAAACATCTTTGACGGCTTCAACCTTACCGTAACGCTTCTGGAGTTTTTCGATTAAAACTGCGGGAGCCATAGCTGTCCCAAATTAACAAATCTAAACAATCTTTACTCTCATTGTAGCGGGGGAGTGGGAGAGTGGGGGAGTGGGAGAGTGGGGGAGTGGGAGAGTGGGGGAGTGGGGGAGTGGGGGAGTGGGGGAGTGGGGGAATAAAAATGTGATTTTTTTGAACAAAAACATAACAACTCCGAAAGAGCCAGTTCTGCCAGGAAATACAATAGCGATCGCAGGCGGGAATATCATCATTGATGGCGGCATTTTGCAGGCGACCGACGGACAAATTGAGTTGGGCGGACTAGCAGGAGAGGGAACGATAGGGATCGCATTTTGTTTGATAGTGGAGGGACACAAGGAGCCCCTGGCGGAGTCACAAGCGTGGTGCGTGAGGATGCGGTAGGAGATGCAGGCGGGATCGATATCACCACCAATTCCTGTAACACCCTACCGTTCCGGAATCGCACAACCGGCGTGTCATGCACCGTGAACGTCGCTCAAGGCAGTTGTGCATTAATTGTGCCAGAGTCGTCGTATACGCGCAAAGAGCTATTTGCAGAAAGTCGATCGGGAAATACTATTAAATTGTAAGAATTTGGATCGCGGGCTGAAGGCACTTTCAACGCTTCAATTGTTTGTAAATTGTAAGCAGCTTCGCCGAGGATTTGAGTCGGGGCGATTTGACCCAAGGCATTCATCAGTCTCCAATTTCCAGTTAGTTCCTGTAAATTTGTTGCTAATGCCTGTTGGTTATCAAAATTAGTGATATCTATAACAGCGTTCAATTGATAGTAAATAGAGAGTACAATCAGAGGCGATTTCGGAATCGACCTGAGTTTTGACCCTGTTTTAAACAAAGCTTCTACCTCTAGCAAGGCGGTTACGGACTCTTCGGTAAGGTAAAGTGCTTGAAATGCTTGAGGTGGATTATACCTGCCGCCGAGGACAGAGCCAATCGAGGATAAAGCGGTATCGAGATATCTTACGAAGATAACACGAAATGCTAATCCTGTCAGAGATGAAGTAGGCAGTGCAGCCACAGCTGCGATTAATTGATTATTAGTCAACACTTTGAGATCATCCTTACCCAATAAGGCAATGTTCCATCGCCCAGGCTAGGGACTCGACAACCTCAATCTTGCCTGTATCTATGAAAAACTGAGGTGTAAGACCTCCCAAGTCAGGATGAGGTGAGTTTAGCCAGATATTAACATACTCCATTGAGCCTCCCATTAACCGACGTAACTGGTCAATTACTTGCTCGTATCTGGCTGTTTCGTCTTGAATAGGTGGCGAGTCAGGAGTCTTTGTGGGATTCATAGGGAAACCTGGTTGACTTTATCTAGTTTAGCGTCACTTGTATGTACCAGCGGATCGGGTAGGGGAAGTGATTTTTCCCTCAGAAATTGAACGAAATCTAAGACTTCTTGCTGTTTATCCGGTGGTAATTCCCGTAAATTTTCTAGAACAGCTTGCTCAATAGTCATAATTTTACCTCCTATTCCATTAGTTTATATTTCCTTGATGCCATATCACCACTCACCGTCTCCCTTCCTTCCAATCTTCTCCAGCCGGTAATTGCGCTAAGTAATTAGGAATCATGTCAGGTAACTCCCTAGCTGAATGAACGTAAATTAAACCCAGCAACGTCTTTGTATTATTTATAACTTTAGTTCTATCCACTAATTCTGATAGTTGAGTTGGACTTAATTCCCCATTAAATACTTCCACACTAGCGGCAATAATTGCTGCATTAAGTGACTCTTCAATGATTTCATCCCATTCATCTGCTTTGAGATAGTAAGAAGTTTTATTCTCTTTCGTATTCAATCGCTTAATTCGGATGATAGAATCTGCAATTGAGGCTGCCCAAGAATTAGTTAATCGCTGCTCAACTTGATTTTTAATTAAGTGCATCATCATCCTGTCTAAAAAGGATTGAATATTAGCCAATATTGACTGTTTGCTCATTCCCTCTAGCTCATCCACAATAGCCAAAGCATCAACGTAGCGTCCCTCCAAAATGCTTGTTCTTAAGTCGATTAATTCTTGAGTCATATATTTTACCTTCACCAGGCATATTTTATCTTTGTAGGCATAGAAACCCGGTTTCTTCAAGAAACCGGGTTTCTAATACCTATTTTTAAGAAACCGGGTTTCTCATCCCGCTTATCGGAATAGTATCGATCGCAATCTCACTGCAACATCGGAATCACGCTGACTATTGCCTGCAAATCTTCAGCTACACTAGCTGTAAGATAACGAGTCACAGGTAAACTATCGACCACGATACCAGCGCACAGCAACATCATATAGACGATCGAGTATTTAAAGAGCGATCGGGCCAAATCTTTCTCCTCTGGATTCTGCAACAAATCCCAAGCCTTCTGGATAAACTTCCAACCCAGCACAGCGGCTAACAAACCATAAACAACACCAGCAGTACCCAGAGGATAAATTAGCACGAACGTTGCAGGAACCATAATCAGCGTGTAAATCCAGATTTGGCGGGTAGTAGCAACCTCGCCAACCACAACAGGTAACATGGGAATGTTTACCTTAGCGTAATCATCGCCAATCATTAAAGCCAGCGCCCAGAAATGGGGAGGCGTCCATAAAAAGACGATCGCAAATAACATCCACGCCGACCAGCTTAAACTACCAGTCACAGCCGCCCATCCTACCAAAGCCGGAATTGCACCAGCAGCACCGCCAATCACAATATTTTGCGTAGTGTGGCGTTTCAGCAAGTGGGTATAAATTGCCATGTAGAAAACTATACCCGACATTGCCAACAGCGCCGCCAGCAAATTGGCAAACACACTCAGCAGGGTAAAAGAGAGAGAAGCGAGAATAATTGCAAATAGCAGCGCATCGCGAGACTGCACCCTACCCGCAGGAATAGGGCGATGGCGAGTGCGTTCCATTGCATAATCGATATCGCGATCGTAGATGCAATTGAGCGTCTGAGCCGCAGCCGCAGCAAGAGTTCCACCCGCCAGCGTAACTAGCAGCAACAGCGGATCTACCCGTCCCTCTGACGCCATCCACATACTCGCAGCGGTTGTAATTAGCAGCAGCGGTATAATGCGAGGCTTCGTCAGCTGATAGTAGCTCAGGATTACCTCTTTAAGGTTTTGATGGTGACGGGAAACCCCAGTAGCAATAATTTCTTGCATGAATTCTGTTAGTCCTTTGCTAATTGCTAATTGCTAATTGCCCGGGTCTTTCGGAATTATTATGCTAATGTTCAAAACGAACATTTTGTAGTAGGGGCACGGCATCATCAGTATGTCGGTCATACCAATATTTTAATTATGCCGTGCTACTACGACCGCATATTTAACCCGAAAGAACCAATTGCCCAAGGGTAATTTTAGATTTCAAATTGCAGATTTCACATTTAATTTTTCAATCATAAATTTGAAATTTGCAATTTGAAATTCCCTCTAACTATTAGCTTGCGAAGGCGATCAGCGGGGCGTACTTAATACATCGCGCCATGCCAAAACAGCGAACGCAACCAGCGATCCCAGTAATGTCGCTCCGACTGCTTGATGAGCTACTGTCAAAGGTTCCACCTGGAGATGCAGACGGAAAGTTGCCACACCAAGAGCAATTTGGCATACCAACAAACCACCAGCAGTATTAGCCAGCAGCCGTAGAGTGGGATGCACTGCGGGTGTCCGCCATGTCATAATTAGCACAGCCAGAGTTGCCAAAGTAGGTGGAACGACACCGGCAATGTGGCTATTCATCACCAGACAGAGTTGAGACGCGCCAAAGCATTGGTGCAAAGCCCAGCGGGATGCCACCAGTCCACCCAAAATACTTTGCAGATAAACCATGATAGCGGCACTTAAGCTTACAAGAGCTAACTTACGGGCTGTGCCGGTGCCTTCGTAGGGCAAAAGAGCCATGCCGATCGCAATTAGGGTGATGAAAAACAACAAAGCGCACCCCAAGTGAGCGGTTACAATGTCAAACCGCAACAATTGTGTAACGGTGAGTCCTCCCAAAACGCCTTGGAAAATTATCAAAAAGAATGCGAACGCGGACGCCCAAGGTAGCCAAGGCGGTGACTGACGCCGATACCACCACGATAAGCCAACTAAAGCGATCGCAGAAAGACCAATTAAAGCCGCATCCAATCGGTGAAACCACTCCAGGAACACCTGAAAATTCATCTGCTGGCTGGGTACTAACTGACCGTAGCACAGGGGCCAGTCCGGGCAAGCCAATCCAGCATTCATCACCCGCGTAGCACTGCCCACTGCCATCAAAAGCAGCGTCGCTACGGCTATCTTCCAGACAAAGCGACGGATAAAATCTACGGGGGCGGTAGCGTCCGTGCGAACATCCTGATGCAACACAGTCTCAGCCATGAGCTGTACCTTCGGGTTAATCACTTTCCCAATGTTAAGCAAATTCTGAACATCCGCTCATTCCGAGCCTAGCACCGCAAAAACTCAATGGTCGGCTCTAGCTAATAATGTACCGATCGAATCCTGTTAGGCGGAAAACCTTTAGGTATTTTTTGCTTCCAAAATATTTACTTTATCTTGACTTTTTCCCAAAATATGAGAATACGGTAAGATTTTTCGTAACAAAAGTAACATACATCCCAGGAGTAACAGACGAACATACAATGCGAGTACAGCCGAATTGATATTAAAGCAACTGCCTTGGCAGTTAGGACGTTCTTAATTCCTGAAACCGTTCGGCTGAGCTATAGCTAGGGACTAGGGGCTAGGGGCTAGCTATAAAAGGTTGAGTTCGGTAAAATCCACACCTAGAGAAGCGATCCTGAAGAAATCTTGAAAAAATAGCCTTGGAAACCCCATATTTATCGACCCCTGTTTTACCTTGGTAAGGGAATCAGGACTGAAAAACCGATACTTGCTTGTTTAAAATCAAGGCAGACGGACTTTTCGATGCTTAAGGGGCCGACCCGCGTCTTGACATCAGCCAGCCTGGATGAAAAATCAAGCAGTTATGCAAGCAACCTAAATCGCCGTGAAAATCCCAAGTAACATCTCAACTCTAATCGCTGGTATTGTGCTGACCCTTGTCAGCCTCTGGTACGGCCAGAATCATGGCCTACTGCCAGTGGCAGCCTCAGAAGAAGCGTCTTTGGTAGACGGTTTATTCAACCTGATGATGACCATCTCCACAGGTCTGTTTCTCATAGTTCAGGGCGTTATAATCTATTGCGTCATTAGATTTCGCAGGCGTCCGGGTGATATGACAGACGGGCCGCCGACGCACGGTAACGTTCCCCTGGAAATTTTGTGGACAGCGATTCCGGCCATAATAGTCCTTGTGATTGGGGTCTACAGCTTTGAGGTTTACAATGCTATGGGCGGCTTAGATCCTATGGCCGGTCACGGTATGCAGGCTATGAAGAAGATGCCCGGATCTGCTCTAGCAGCCACCTTAGACAGCGATACACAGCAAAATGCTCTCGGTATTGGTGCTTCCCCAGAAGAAAGCTCAGTCGCCCAGATACAAATTAACGTAACTGGTTTGCAGTTTGCCTGGATTTTTAGCTATCCCGATAGTGGCGTTACTTCTGGCGAATTGCACGTTCCCATCGGACGTCAAGTAAAACTAAACATCTCCGCCAACGACGTCATCCATTCCTTCTGGGTACCTGAATTCCGCCTCAAGCAAGATGCAATTCCAGGTAGTGAAACCCAACTGCAATTCACTCCCAAAGTAGCTGGCACCTACTCTGTGATTTGTGCCGAACTCTGCGGTTCCTATCATGGCAGCATGAAAACGCAGGTCATAGTCGAGACACCAGAAGAATTTAATGCCTGGATTCAAAGTCAGCAGGAAGTGGCAAGCTTCGATAACCTCGATCGGGCCGTGGCAGTAAACCCAGCCGAAATGTCAACTGCTAAATTTCTAGCTCCCTACGCAGCCCAAATGGGAATAAACTCTAATACTCTCAAGCAAATTCACCCATCTCATCACGAAATTTAGATTTTGGATTTCAGATTAAAGATTGAATTCCAAATCTTTAATCTGAAATCTCAAATTCAAAATCCCTAATCCCAAATTGCTATGACCACACAAGTACAGCTTGAAGAAACAGCTATATCGGCTGCCCACGGAGAAGAAACTGACAATAATTGGCGAAAATACTTTGGCTTTAGCACCGACCATAAAGTGATTGGGATTCAATACCTCGTCACCACTTTTATTTTCTATCTCATTGGCGGTGCTTTAGCCTCTGCGGTTCGCACGGAACTAGCCACGCCAGACTCGGATTTTGTCAGCCCCGAACTCTACAACAGTTTGTTTACGATCCACGCCACAGTAATGATTTTCTTGTGGATCGTGCCTGCTGCCACTGGTGGATTTGGCAACTATCTGATCCCCTTGATGATCGGCGCACGGGATATGGCGTTCCCACGATTGAATGCTGTCGCCTTTTGGATGATCCCGCCTGCTGGTATCCTGCTTTTGAGCAGTTTCTTCGTTGGCGCAGCAGGTGCTGGTTGGACATCTTATCCCCCCTTAAGCATCATCAACGGCAAACCGGGTGAGATGATTTGGATTCTCAGCGTTCTCCTACTGGGAACCTCTTCAATTTTGGGTGCGGTGAACTTTTTAGTCACCCTCCTCAAGATGCGAATTCCCGGTATGAGTCTCAATCAGATGCCCTTGTTTTGCTGGGCAATGCTATCAGCTTCGGCACTGATTTTGATCGCGACGCCAGTATTGGCAGGAGCCTTGATTCTGCTCAGTTTTGACCTGATCGCGGGTACAGCTTTCTTTAACCCGACTGGCGGGGGCAATCCGGTGGTTTACCAGCATATGTTCTGGTTTTATTCCCATCCGGCTGTTTACATTATGATTCTGCCGGTGTTTGGGATGATCTCGGAAATTTTGCCGATTTATTCCCGCAAGCCGATTTTTGGTTATCGCGCGATCGCATATTCCAGCATAGCCATTAGTTTCTTGGGGCTGATTGTCTGGGCGCACCATATGTTCACCAGCGGCACCCCCGCTTGGTTGCGGATGTTCTTCATGATCGCCACAATGATCATTGCCGTACCCACCGGAATTAAGGTATTCAGCTGGTTAGCTACCGTCTGGGGCGGTAAACTGCGCCTCAACAGCGCCATGCTGTTTGCTTTGGGCTTTGTGTCAATGTTTGTGATCGGCGGCTTGAGCGGCATCATGGTAGCAGCAGTGCCTTTCGACATTCACGTTCACGACACTTACTTTATCGTCGCTCACCTGCACTACGTCTTGTTTGGTGGCAGTGTGTTCGGTTTGTATGGCGGTTTATATCACTGGTTCCCCAAAATGACGGGGCGCATGATGAACGAAACCTGGGGCCAAGTTCATTTTGCCCTGACGCTGATCGGCTTTAATATGTGCTTCATGCCAATGCACAAGCTGGGGATGGAAGGTATGCCCCGGCGGGTAGCAATGTACGATCCCAAATTTGCCGCCCTCAATATGGTTTGCACCATAGGTGCTTATATTCTGGCGGTTTCTACGATTCCCTTTATCATCAATGCTGTTTGGAGTTGGTTCCGTGGCCCCAAAGCTGCTGACAATCCCTGGCAAGCTTTGACCTTGGAATGGATGACTTCTTCACCGCCGCCAGTGGAGAATTTCTTGAAAGAGCCGGTTTTAGCGACAGGGCCTTATGACTACGGTACGCGCACTCCTCTCAACATTCGGAAGCTTGTGGCTAACAAACTTGCCGAAGCTAAAACGTCATCTGGAATTCCCTTAGAAAAGCTTCAAGCTTCAGACTTGTTTGGCACTCCTGGTTCTGTTTTGTCATCAGACTCTGAATCAAGTGTTGCTGCTGAAACCCTTCAGGATGATGACCCGATGTTGTCAGGAGGGCCAAACTCAATCTTGCGGGCTAAACCAGATCCAGAATTTGCTGTCAATCCTGAAGACCGTAAAGAGGAGTAAGTCACTCATTCAAAAGTCAAAAGTCAAAAGAAATTACGAAGAATATATTTTTTCTTTTGCCTTCCCCCCTAGCAATTTCAGATTTCAGATTAAAAATTGTCAATTCAAAATAAATTTGCAATCTTAAATCTAAAATCTGAAATTTCTTCTTCCACTCAGCACTCAGCACTCAGCACTTAGCACTTAGTATCATGCAAAGTTCAACAATCGATCCAGCTAAAACTGCCCTGAACTACCACGGTAGTGCTGAGGCAGTTACAGGCCATCATCATGAAGAACATCCCGATCACCGCATCTTCGGGGTGATTGTGTTCCTGATTGCCGAGGCAATGATCTTTTTAGGCTTATTTGCCGCCTATCTTACCTTCCGATCTGTGGCACCGATATGGCCGCCGGAAGGAACGCCAGAACGAGAGTTATTGCTGCCAGGAATCAATACGCTGATTCTGATTTCCAGCAGTTTTGTGATTCATAAGGCGGATACGGCTATCAAAAAGAACGATGTGGCGGGTTTGCGAAATTGGTTTATCGCTACTGCCATTATGGGCGCAATTTTCTTGGCCGGTCAGGTTTATGAGTACGCCCATCTAGAATTCGGCCTCACAACCAACTTGTATGCCAGCACGTTTTATGTTTTGACTGGCTTTCACGGTCTGCACGTTTGTTTTGGGGTGGTGTTGATTTTGGGTGTGTTGTGGCGATCGCTCAAGAAAGGCCGCTACAGCAGCGAAAGCCATTTTGGTGTTGAAGCGGCAGAAATCTACTGGCATTTTGTCGATATCGTTTGGATTGTTCTTTTCCTGCTGCTTTATATTTTGTGAGCCAAGTTAACGTCTTTTTTGACAGAAAAACCCCCTGTTGGGGGTTTTTTATTGAAACCAAGCTTTGTTAGTATAAATACTGTTGTCTTACTATTGGGTATTTAAACGTTCCATAAAGTTTACGTGGAAGCACGAAGTTGATGGGCAAATAAATAACTGTATAGTGGCACGCGATCGATCGTTTGCAAAGAATTAATAACTGCTGAGAACTTTTTTAAGTCCAGTAAAGTCATTTCCAAGAGAATTTCTCCCTTGCTATTTACACCAAAGGGTCGCATCAGCTTAGAAAATATTGTGATTACCAACTTTGTTTAGAAGGATGCAATCCACTTATGGCTACAACGAACGATAACCTCTTATTACGGCAGGACGCCAAGACTCTCAGTAGTGCAGAAAAAGCAGCATTTGTCAATGCAGTTAAAGGATTAAAAAACAGGCCGTCGCCATACCAAATTTTCGACCCTGTAACCAGAACAAACGTAACTCCACCGAATGCTTATGATTACTACGTGAGGTTGCATCAATTAGCCTTTGGTGAAATAAACTCTAGCGGACAGATGTCTGGTGAAATGCCGCCAGTCCACTCCTCACCAGCATTTCTGCCGTGGCACCGGGAATTCTTGCGTAGGTTCGAGAATGACTTGCGATCGATCGATCCCAGCGTCAGCCTCCCATACTGGGACCCGACCACCTCGGACAGCACCCGCGCCGTCTTCAGCAACGACTTTATGGGCACTCCTGGCAACTCCCAAGACAGTAACTTTGTTACTACAGGGCCATTCAGTGCGCCATCTTTTTCACTGCGAAATCAGCCTACGCAAACTCTAAACCAGCAGGGTATATGGACGCTGAACTTTAATTCTCCATCGCCTCTCAATCCAAACGGACAGGCGCGTTTTCTTCAGCGCAGCAGCGGATCGAGACAAGACCCCTCAATGTTCGTGGGTACTGCTAACTTACCATTACCATCGGACATAGAGGCTGCGCTTAACCTACCCACATTCGATCGCTTCACTAGCACACTGGAAGGTCGCCCCCACGGAAATCCCCACGTCTGGGTAGGTGGTTCGATGGGTTTGGCGACTTCTCCCAACGATCCGGTATTCTTCCTGCATCATGCCAACATCGATCGCCTCTGGACGGAGTGGATAGAACGCCACCAAAACGATCCTGGGTTCCGTCCTTATCTTCCGCCGGACACTGGTAATACTGGGATTGACATTAATGACCCCATGTATCAGTTTGGGAATGCCACTCCCGAACAGATGATTTCCATCCAGCAGATCGGTTATGTGTACGACACCACCGATCGGCCCCCTGTTGTAGAGGAACCCACTCTACCAACCATCTCTATCAACGATGTCTCGGTAGTAGAAGGTAACGTTCCCGCGAACTTTACAGTTAGCCTGTCAAAAGCTAGCGATCGAGTGGTGAGGGTAAATTATGCGATCGCAGACGACAGCGCCGACGGTAGCAGCACCTTCGATGCGACCTTAAATAGCAATCAAGAAGTACCGCCCACAAGCTCAACCGCTAGCGGTTTCAGCTTGTTGGAACTTAACCGCGCCGGGGATGCGCTAAGCTACAGAATCAAGGTTTCTGGTTTGGACTTTGGTTCCCTACTAGGCAAAGCTTCTCAAACCGCTGATACTACTGATGATGTCACTGGCGTTCATTTCCATGTGGGAGGGAAAGGCGCAAATGGTGCGATCGTTTTAGATATTTCCAAAGCTTCTCAAGATGTCGATGACTGGAACGCAACCATTAACCCAGATGGTTCCACAATTATCGCTGGCGTTTGGGAATCAACCGATGCTGCCAATCAGCCTTTGAGTAATTTTGTCTCCTCCCTCAAGGCAGCTACACCGGGAGATGATACCAAACTGTACTTGAACGTCCACACCAAGGCATCTCCAGGCGGGATAATTCGCGGTCAAATCCTGGGCGAACGCCCCGACGGCACCGCCCCTGCCTTCAGCGGTCAGGTGGTGTTCAATCCCGGCCAAACCAAACAAACTGTCACTGTCAACGTTCTGGAAGACACTCAGCCAGAATTCGACGAGAATTTTTACATCAACCTCAGTAATCCGATCGGCGCTGAAATCGCTGACGCCCAAGGTGCGGCGACCATCACAGACAACGATACTGCCAAAGCTAGCACCCCTACCAAAGCAGGATCGCTCCAATTTGGCACGCCAGGAAACGATAGCCTTTCCGGTGGCAATGGCAATGACTCCATCTTTGCCGATAGCGGCGATGACTTGGTGTTTGGCGGAGACGGCAATGACTATCTTTCTGGCGGTAAAGGCAAAGACATTTTCTTCGGGGATGCTGGCGATGACCTCATTTTTGGTAACGAAGGCCAGGACACGATCTATGGTGGGGAAGGCAAGAATACCCTTGCTGGCGGCAAAGATGATGATGTAATTTACAGCGGTAGTGGTGAGGACTTCATCGTTGGAGACGATGGCAACGATCTTATCTTTGGCAAGGGCAAGGATTTCCTCGCTGGCAACAAAGGCAACGATACCATTGATGGCGGGGAAGGCAACAGTACGCTGTTCGGAGGTCAAAATAATGACATTCTCTACGGGGGATCGGGGGCGGACTTGCTGTATGGAGATAAAGGGGCCGATCGCCTGGTTGGTGTTAACGCCAAAGCTACCAATCCAGGTTTGGGCGAGATAGATACTTTAGTTGGCGGTTTTGATGCCGATCTCTTTATCTTGGGAGATACCGTTAAGTTTTACTATAATGACGGCGATGATAGTAAATCTGGCACCACCGATTACGCTTTCATTCTCGATTTCAATGCCAGCGAGGATAGAATTGAGCTTCGCGGTTCATCTAATGGCTATGTGCTTGGTGGTTCCCCAAGCGGTTTACCAAGTGGAACGGCAATCTATCAGAAAACTCTCGGTCAGAATGAACTGATTGCTATTGTCCAAGGCTCTAATAATTTGAGTCTTGGAGGTGGTTACTTCAGTTTCATCTAATCGATTTTCGTTTGAGATGACAAAACGCTTCAAATCCAGTGATGAGTTTGGGGCGTTTTGCGTTTGTTGGGCGGGGGGAATGCGATCGGGCTTCTTTCCTGTCCATCTGTCCAACGAGAGCGAGATCCAGCGGGTTTCAGTTGCATGAAGTACAGCCCAGAAACCGGGTTTCTTTAACAATACCTTCGCCAAAAACCTAAAATCCCTAATTTGTAGGTTGGGTTTCGCTCTAGCTCAACCCAACAAAGCAAAGAAATGGCTAGTCCCTAGTCCCTCGTCCCTAGCTATACATAGTTTTCCACCGGGAAGGGTTTTAGGAATGACTATTGTTCATAAGCTGCTACGCATCTAATTTCACAGTCAGAGAATCAAGAAAGCCTAACGACTAAAGTCGCGGCTACACAAACGAAGTCCGCCTACGCGGACTAAGAAACCGGGTTTCTGGGAAAGCCTAACGGTAACAAGGTGCGATCGCCTCTTTCATCTAAGAAGGAAACCATTCTGAAAACATCAGCGTGCGATCGCACTCTTCCCTACACGATAATAAATATAGGTTTTCCCTATACCAACCAGAACCCCCACCATGCCGACTTATAAAGGAATCTCCAGCGAAGCCTTCCGCCATCCGCTCGATCGCGAAGCCGAGGAAACGTTACGCAGCTTACCAGGCTTCGATATCGCCGCCCGCAAATTTGTAGAATTCTTCGCCGAACGCCCTCAATTCATCTATAATATGGGCAACAGCATTGAAGTTGGCCCCCGTCAGTATTCGACAATTTATCAGATATTTCGCGAATCTTTACGGGATCTAGATATTTACCCAGAACCATCTTTGTTTGTCAGTCAGTATCCCGTATCCAATGCTTATGCGATGGGACAAGAACGTCCCTCGATCGTGCTAAACTCTGCTCTGTTAGATTTAATGAGTGAAGCTGAACTGCGAGCGGTTATAGCCCATGAATTAGGACATATTAAATGCGGTCATACCACTCTATCTCAGATGGGAATTTGGGCGATCGCTACGGTATCTTTTCTGGGCGATTTAACTCTTGGCTTAGGCAATATCATCGGCAGAGGTTTAATTTATGCCTTTTATGAATGGAAGCGACGTTCTGAATTATCGGCAGATCGAGCCGCTTTATTGGTAATGGATGACATCAATCCAGTCTTGCGATCGATGATGAAACTTGCTGGCGGCAGTGCCAAGTATAACAATGAATGCAGTTTGGATGAATTTATCCGTCAATCGGAAAAATATCAAGACCTCGATCAAGACGGATTGAATCAAGTGTATAAATTTCTCCTTTATAATAACTTTGCTCAAGGGGTATTCTTGAGTCATCCCTTTTTGGTAGAACGCATTAGTCACATCCGGCAGTGGTCACTTTCAGAAGAATATCGCCAAATTCGCAACGGCAATTATCAACAATCTGCTGCTGAGGGATCTGTTGACGTTCAATCAGAAACGCCAGACAATCAAGTAGACGAATTGCGCCGTCAAATTGAAGAATTGCAACGAGAAATTGACCGCTATAAAAGAAAGCCTGAGTAAACAACCTCACCCCCCTAACCCCCCTCTCCGACCTCGGAGAGGGGGGAAGAAATACTCCCCTCCCTGTTGCGGGGAGGGGCTGGGGGTGGGGTTCCACTGTCCCGGCTTAGAGTGGTAGCCGTTTAATCTTCAATACTATGAACAATTAACTATGAAGCACGAACTAAATGACTAATGACTACTCAGATCATCAATACACGCATTTCAGAAGTAACCATCTACGCCAACCAAGCACTGGTCACTAGGCGCGGCACAGTGGCGCTGACTGGTGAGGAAAAAGAATTAATAATTGCAGGATTGCCATTAACTATCCAAACCGATTCGGTTAGGGTTAGAGGTGCAGGTAAGTTAGCGGTGCGATTATTAGGAGTGCGGACAGAAACTATATTTGCTACTGAAGCATTTGCAGAGAAATTATCACTGCTAAGTAGACAAATTCGCCAGTTTGAGTTGCAAAAACGCAGTATTCAAGATCAATTGGAAGCTGCACAATTGCAACGTAATTTCGTGCAAGGTTTAAGTGAAAAGTCATTAGAAGGCTTTTCGGGATTACTCGCACCCGCACAGATAAACCTGGATGAGATTGGGGAGTTACTGAAGTTTTTGGGACAGCAGTACGGAGAGTATGCGAGTGCGATCGCACAGCGAGAAAGGCAGGTACGCGACTTAGACAAACAATTAGAAATACTTCGCCAACAACTCAAGCAGATCCAGCTATCCCCTTGCAAAGAAAGTTATACCAGTCATAGCGTTATCGTCGCGATCGGGCCTGCGGGTGCAGGAGATTTTGAGCTAGAAGTGTCATACCTGGTAAGTCGCGCTGGGTGGACTCCGCTTTACGACTTGCGAACTAGCAGTAATAGCGATCGCATTAATATTTCTCTGCTAGCTGAAATTAGGCAAAAAACCGGCGAAGATTGGACAGGAGTCAAACTTACCCTTTCCACAGCCAAACCAACATCAAATACTCTACCTCCCAAACTTGAACCCTGGTACGTTAGCGGTCGAAAAAATAACCAGCTTCCCCAGGGTGATGATGATTTTGCTGAATTAGAAGCTTTACTAGCAGACGAAAACGATGCTACCAAGAAACAAGATTTTCTGTCAGCGCAAAAAGTGGTGGGACAAGCAATTAAATCTGACGCTGCGGTAACATTCCCGCTAGATCGAGATAGCGATATTTCCAGTAATGCTGCGGCGCATAAAGTAATGATTTTTAGCGACGATTATCCTTGTCGAATTGAATATGTTGCAGTACCAAGGTTAATTAGTTTCGCCTACCTTGAAGCAACGGTTACCCATAACACAAATGGTGTAACTTTGCTACCCGGTAAAGCTAACATTTTTCGCAATAACACCCTTGTTGGCACTACCCAGCTAGAAAACATTGCACCTGGTCAGCAGTTTAAACTTAACTTAGGTATTGAGGAAAGTTTAAAAATCGATCGCGATTTGGTGGAGCGTGAAGTACAATTGATAGGTAACTATCGCCGCACAACCTATGGCTATAAGCTGGCGATCGCCAACTTACGCACTCAAAAGACTACTCTGAGACTAATCGAACAACTACCAGTCAGTCGCGATGAGCAAATTAAAGTCCATCTCTTCAGCACTCGTCCAGAAATTCATCTGGGTGAAATGGGTCAGCTAGAATGGTCGATCGCACTCCCACGCCAATCTAAACGCCAGCGCAAAAAGGAAATATATTATCAGTTTACCATTGAGCATCCTGCTGAGATAACTGTAGTGAGCTTAGAGTAGTATTAACGCAAGTTGTTAGTTATTGTAAAAACCAGCTTTTGTGGGTAATTTTATCATTAACAGCGACTTGCAAACACAAGAAACCGTGGTTTTAACTCTCAACGTTTTCTAACTAGCAACTTGCGTTATTATGAAAATAGTTAAACTATTCTTAGCGGGAATTATTTTATTATTTGCTTTCTATTTTAGATTGCTTTTTTGGGCGAGTTGGAGAGTTTTAGCGTTTTCGGCTATTATAATATTCGGTTTGGGATTAATCCTTTCTGAACTCAGAGGTTTGAGTAGAAAATATGCAAACAAGAAACGAGTTAGCAGTTTTTTGATATTTGCGATCGCATCTCTGGCTCTCTCCTATGCCTTAGCTTTGGAAATTAAATTTAATTTGACAAAATTCATTGTATTAAATGCAGATGCCAACCAACTAGAAAAATTGGGTCAGCACTTCGTCATCGGCTATAGAAACTTTGAAGAAATCAAAACCTTAGTTTCCAAAAGAGCCGTAGGTGGAGTATTTATCACCACCAGAAACATTAGAAACAAAACAAAACAAGATATCCAACAAGAAATTAAAGCGTTGCAAGATATTCGCCAAAGTCAAGGTTTACCTCCTTTGTGGATAGCGACAGATCAAGAAGGCGGTATGGTATCTCGATTATCTCCACCTCTGACGAGATTGCCTCAACTTTCAGCTATCGTTGCAGGCGATAAAAAGATAGAGCAAAAAAAGGATGAAGTAATTAAATATGCCAGAACGCAGGGAAAAGAGTTAGCTGAAATTGGAGTTAATTTAAATTTTGCCCCTGGAGTAGACTTAAACAAAGGAATTATTAATCCAAATGATAAATATTCTAAAATTTACCAGCGAGCTATATCAGCGGACAAAGAAGTGGTTGCAAAGGTGGCTTTGTGGTATTGCCAAACATTGGAAGAATATGGAGTTAGATGCACGATCAAACATTTTCCAGGATTAGGAAGAGTTAGTGCAGATACACATATTGCTGATGCAGAATTGCATACATCAATCGATGAATTAAGCAATGATGATTGGGTGCCGTTTCGTCAAGTAATGAGCAATTCTCAAGCTGTGACAATGCTGGGACACGCTAAATTAACGGCTGTAGATACCAAACATCCCGTATCCTTCTCCAAGCAGGTAGTTACAGATATTCTAAGAAAGAATTGGCAGCACAACGGTGTTTTAATTACAGACGATTTTGGGATGGAGGCAGTGTATGGTAGTAAAGATGGATTCGGACTGGCTACCGTTAAAGCAATTAATGCCGGAGTAGATTTGCTTCTAATCTCTTACGATAAAGATTTATATTACGAAGCTATGTATGCCTTGCTGAAAGCGTCAGAAACCGGAAACTTGGATAGAGAAATGCTAGACAAGAGTAGGAAAAGACTGGAGTTAAGCTCTCACGCATCTAAATTGTAGTTAGGGACGGGCAAGATGCCCATCCCACAAGAATTTCATTAAATTGACTCATTAGATCTCTCCAAAAAACAATGTAGAGACGTTGTATGCAACGTCTCTACAAGGATTCCAGGTAACACACCTTTAATTTCTGGAGAGGTCTATTGGTCATTTGTTAACTAATGACTGATGACTAACGACCAATGACTAACTAGAAACTTCTGCCATTTCAATCACGCGACCTTCTAAATCCTTGAGCAGAAAATGCAGAGGCTTTTCGGTGCGGATTTTGTGCTTCAAGCCTCGGACTTGGACTCGCATCAGCACTTGTTCCAGACAATCGCGATCGAAACAAACATGGCGCTGACGATCTTTTTGTCCTAAAGTCGCCCCAGAGATCACGTGCAACTGCGTATTCTTCTTTAACTGATACCAAAGGCCCTCTGGTGGGTTGAATCCTTTGGTGCTAGAGAAACTGGGACTGGCTGACATATAGAGGGGGTCGATGCTAGTAACACCCAGGGTTTGCTCGTAGTTGTAGTAGTAGTGCAAAGGCACTTCTGCTGCTGGTAGATCTAGCAGACCTTCATATAACTGCCGAGCGATGTCCAGATCCGACACCATAATCGTATAGACTTTCGGGGCACTGGTGAGGAACATCCACATGGCACCTGCATAGGCTACCAGCAGCATCACCATGATTCCTTGGGTGGAAAACAAGCTATCCAGAGCCAGGGAAGGCAAAAAAGATCCTAAGAGAGCGGACGAATACAGGGAGGGAATCAAGCTAGCTGCTATAACCATGAACTTACAAATGGTGAAGAATTACTCGCACCTACCGTGGTTTTCAGGAAACTCATATCATTTTCTGTGTTTCTAGTCTATCAAGCCCAAACCATTACTATCCAATCTTCGATCGAGGAGACTGAGGAGCGGGGGCGTGGGGGAGTGGGTGAGTGGGGGAACCATTATATACATTTTCTTCTGCGCTCCCTTTCTCCCGCTCTCCCGCTCCCCCGCTCCTCTTCCCTAGCCCCTAGCCCCTTTTCCCTAACGGGTGTACTATGGGTTTAATCGCAGGGACAGATTTAACGCGGTTAAAGTATTGTGCAAATACCTCATTTTCCTGAAAGCAATCATCCCTTAGTCAAATCGCTGTTCGATTGCAGCGATCGCGAACTGCTAACCCTGTTTCAGCGCCATCTCGACGAAGGGAAATACTTTACGGCGATTTTCTGTCGCTACAGTCCGATTATTTATACCTTAATCGGACACTCTGGGCGATCGCCCGTCCAAGTTGACTACTTGTTTGCCATCACCTGGCGACAAATCTATCATGCTTTGATAGATCTGGATTTGCGCGGCACTGGCGTACCTGGGATGGAAAACTTTAATCTCCAGAACTGGCTCATCAATATCACCGCTCTCTGTATCAATCAAGCCGAAGTGCCGACCGTGGAGTCGATTCACTACTCGTTGCAGGCTGCTTCGCCCCCCCTGTGGTGTTACACCAAGCAGGCGTTGGATATGATACCCCCGCTCCAGCGGTTAATCGCACTTATGTCTCAAACTTTCAAGTGGAGCGAAGCCCGGATTGCAGCTTATCTTCAAGCTGAGGGAGAAGTACTTTCTCCGGCTGAGGTGAGAGAATTGCTTCAGAGTGGGTTAAAACAACTACAACAGGCTTTGCCAGGTGATATTCGCGCCATTTATTTCGGAGAAGAAGAAACAGTCCAAGAAGAAGACTTTGAAATTGACCTTGCTAGTTCTGTATGAAAGGCAAAAAGGAAAAGCTAAGGAAATTGGAAAAAGCAGGCAAAGGGAACTGGTGCCCCAATCCCCAATCCCCAGTCCCCAATCCCCAGTCCCTTTTAATCTTTTTACTTTTGCCTTTTTACTTTTTACTTCTGGGTGCAGCTGACCTCAACCAACAACTGGACATCCGCATCAATAACGGCACTCAAGGGGAACTTCGGAATGAGGCCGATCGATTAGTCCGTTTGGGAGGACAGGCGCGGCAGCAAGGAAACTTGGATAAAGCGATTCCCTACTGGTCGCAGGCGCTCATAATTTATCATCGAATTGGTGATATCCAGTCAGTAGGCCGAATTTACGATTTCCTGGGTCTGGCTTATGCCGAACTAGGCGACTATCAGAGGGCGGAGGATGCGCTGCGGCGACGGCTGGGAGTTGCCCGCGACAATAAGGACTGGCAAGGTCAAATTTTTGGCCTTAACAATGTGGGTACGGTTCTGTTGCGGCGAGGCAGTCTATCTGCTGCCCAGACAACGTTTGAGGAGGCGCTTGCGATCGCCCGCAGTGTCAATAATGCGGCTGGTATTGGCCTATCTCTGAATAATCTTGGCTTGGTGGCAAGCGGTTATGGCGATCGCAATCGGGCAATTAAACTGTACGAAGAAGCTGTAATTTATCGCAGTCGAGCTGGCGATCCGATCGGTCAGGCGAATACGTTCAACAATTTAGGCGATGCCTACCGAGCGGTTAATAGCTTTAAGGATACTATCCGTGCCTACGGTGCGGCGTTGGGAATTGCGAAGGAAGCTCGCGAAGGGCCCAACCAGTTTCGTGCGATCGACGGTTTAGTATTAACTTACTGTTCTGCAAGACAATATACCCGTGCGATTGAATTACTTCAGCAGCGTATAGCGTCCGCTCAAGATGCCGCCGACCCCCGCCAAGAACTGATATCGCTCCGGTCTTTAGCCCAACTTTACCAACAGATTGGCAAATACAGCGATGCCCGGAGTGTTTATCACCGGGCGATCGCATTGGCTCGGACTTTAAAGGATACTAAAGCGGAAGCCACTCTACTAAGTCAGGTACTGGAAATCATGCGCGATCGTTAGTTCACATAAACGCCACCCGTTGGTTGAATGGTTAAGGCATTCCTATCCGCACCCAAATCTGTCGTCGCTGCCAACCTTACCTCCAGCATTCCAGAGGCAACAGCTTGGGGACGAACCCTTAGCAGACCACCATCCTGACGGTAAAAGGTGATCGTCGTCGGTGTATCCAGAGCTTCTAAACTGATATAGGATTCCCCTCGTAGGGTTCTTTGATTGGTGTCGCCAATCACTTCATAAACAATATTGGCTCCAGTGTCGTTCACCAACCGCACATTTACCCTCCCATTGGTGGTTCTAACGCTCGCACTGGCACCTTGTCGCTGCTCTGGCGTGGGGGGGATAATTCTAGAGTTTGGCCGTGGCTGCATCATCTGGTAGTTGTCGCGACGCATCTGTTTGTCCCGATTGGGTGGCGTGCTGGATGGCGTATTGCGGTTCATGTCTGTGTTATTCCCGCTATCACACGCAGCTTGCTCACCCATACGTATTGCATCCGGATCGCGAGCAGACATAGGATCGCTAGGCAGAGATGTATTGGTTGTAGATGGGCGTCCGCTCATCATGGTGGATGAACGATCGCTCATCGATCTCGATGATGTATCGCGATTCGTAGTTGGCGTATTTCTATTGCTATTGGCAGAAGATGTGCCTTCGCGACTCATGCTCTGTGCGTTCGTACCGCTGGTAGATGAGCGTCCTCCCATCGTGCCAGATGACGTATTGGCGGTGGTTGGCGTATTTCTATTGCTATTAGCAGAAGACGTGCCTTCGCGAGTCATGCTCTGTGCGTTCGTACCGCTGGCAGATGAGCGTCCTCCCATCATGCCAGATGACGTATTGGCGGTGGTTGGCGTATTCCGATTGCTGTTAACGGAAGACGTACCTTCGCGATTCATATTCGTGTCGCTCGTATTAGGCGAACACATCATATTGTTTTGGGTGCCGGAGGGCCGATCGCGATTGGCAGGCGTTTGCGCGATCGCTGGTAAACTCAGGAGCAAGCTTCCGCAGATCGCTCCCACTAAACCGATTTTATTTTTAAGTTGCCCTTTTTGTTGACTCATGATTTACCTTTCATTTGATTAGTGGATATTTTCTCTGCCAGACGGCAGGTATTTGATAGACGAACTGCAAAAAGAATGTCAAAGGCAAAAAGTAAAATCATTAAACATTTTTACTTTTGCCTTTTTAATGCTTACTTTTTACTTCCTAAAGAGCTAGGCTTTTTCCCACAGTTCCCGAATTTTATCGGGCAAGAAACCAGCGATTTCCTGAATTCGTTCTTGAGACAATTCTTCTTTGGTTGCAGAAAATACTGCTTTGACAACTGTTTCCGGGGCTACATTCGGTTGCAACCCAGCCTCTTGCCGAATCCGAAATAGAAAAGTATCGGATTTAATAATGAGAGGTGGACGAACCCGACTCAGGAAGCTGACGATAGGATTCGTATCTTTCCAGAGATCTGCAACTTCGTTTTGCAGCGCTTTGTCTTTTGTGGGCAGCGCTTCTTCGTGCAGCTCGTTTGCCACGCGATCGGCAGCTTCCGTACTCATCATGTCGCGCATGGTGCGGAAAACGACTTCAGTAATATCCCTGGCATCAAAAGGATCTGATAAGTTACCCTTGAGCATCACTTTCTCAAGGAATGCCATATCTTTGGATGCAATAGGTACTGCTGGCCTTTCTTTATCTTCTTGTATTCCAATGGACATAGAACTCGCTAAAGGCTCCTAAGATGCAACTTCTATCTTCAGCCTAATTGAAAGATTCTCTGTCTGCCTCTGCCACAGGTGACATTCCCCAAGGAGAGTCTATGGCGCTTTTAGTTTCTTTTGAAGAGGCATCTATCTGTTGTAGGATTTACAGCGCTTTGCAACTGAGTGAAGTACAGATTGTAGGGGCTTCGCATTGCGGAATGTGGGTTTCAGTCTTAACTTATATCAAGTCCGGTTTCATCGTTAGTATATGAGTGATATCGTCAAATTGTCTGTTGTCATCGTTGGTTAAATTTTTACCGCAGATGAAGACAGATGAAGACAGATTAACGCAGATAAGAATAATCACAAGAATTTTAGCTCTTTCGGAGTTGTTATGCTTTTGTTCATAAAAGAACATTTTTATTTCTTTTTTCCTCTGCCCCTCTGCCCCTCTGCCCCTCTGCCCCTCTGCCCCTCTGCCCCTCTGCCCCTCTGCACCTCTGCCCCTCTGCACCTCTGCCCCTCTGCACCTCTGCCCCTCTGCCCCTCTGCCCTCGTTTTAGGCAGATGTTTCCAGTCGGTACTGTGGCAAGGTGACGGTAACAATTGTGCCTTGATTGAGGGTGCTTTCGATGCGGATATGACCGTGGTGATTTTCTACAATAGCAGCTGCGATCGCCAATCCCAATCCCGACCCGGTTGCCGTACCGCGAGAGCGTGCCGGATCGACTCGATAAAAGCGATCGAATATGTGAGGTAAGGCGTCTTCTGGAATACCGATACCAGTATCCGTAACTTTGACTTGCAGTTGAGGATGGTTGCTTCGGCGTATAATTCTTTGCAATTCCACGTCAACTTTACCCCCTGTCGGTGTGTATTGCAGGGCGTTACCAATTAAATTTGTAAACAGACGCGCCAGCCGATCCCAATCTCCCTGAAGCGTAAAAAAGTCTTCTTCTGTCTCCTCAAAAGTGCTGCTTGATGCAGTCACCATATCCAGAGAGAGTCTGATACCTTTTTCTGATGCAACCAGCTGCTGTTCTTCTATAACTTCCATTAATAAGGCGTCGAGAGGACAGAGTGAAAAGCTCGGCTGTACAATGCCGCTATCCTGTCTGGCAAGAAACAGCAAGTCGTCCACCAAACGCCCCAGCCGCTTGGTTAGCCGTTCGATTACTTTCAACTGCTGTCGGTGCTGTTCGGACGATCGATCCGGATCTGCCAACGCTACCTGCACGTTGGTTTGAATCATCGCAATTGGACTTCTGAGTTCGTGAGAAGCGTCAGATGTGAATTGCTTGAGGCGTTGGTAGGACTCCCGTACAGGTTCCATTGCCAAACCTGAAAGCAACCAGCCGATCGCAGCAACGGAAATCACCATTACACTGATACCCAAGCTGAGATCGACTATCAGCTGGCGGCTTGGTTTCGTCACTTCAAACCAGGGATGGCTGACGCGCAAATATCCCAGTACTTGCCGCCCCATCTGCACTCTTTCTGTTACCTGTCGCAAGACGGTGGGGACCCTTGACTGGGGCAGCTTCTGGTTCTCTGTTCCTCTGAAAACTCGGACTGTTTCACCCGTGCGGTTGGCGTGAATGGCAACATTGAGCGGTGACAAGAAAGTTGACCACAGCAATTCGCCGGTGGGACTGAACCACTCTAGATCGATGCGATCGTCCTCTACGGTATCCTCATTGTCTCGAAAACTGGCCTCTATGTTGACGCGGTATTTGCGATCGGTTGCTCCGGCTGAGTCTATGACGAGCGATCGCACCACCACTTCCACTACATGATTGAGGGTATCGTCAACCCGCTCAATTAAAGTGCTGCGGACATATAGATAAACACCAGTCGCAAACAGCAGCAGCAACACTGCCGTAACAGCGGTGTACCAAATGGCGAGGCGGCGGCGAGTCGTTTGAAACACGATCGAAATTTAAACAGGTCGGTAAATATTTATCTAATCCGCCTTTCATCCCCCGCCAATAAGATATGGCGGGGGATGAAAGGCGGGTTAAAATTGGGTAAACTGAGTACCCAATTTTAACAAATCATGTTACTATACTTATCAGGAAAATCTTAGAAAATACCGTCGGGCAGACGGAAATTAACGCCTCCGGAGAGAACGACCTCTGTGATGTTGGGTCAACCCAATTAAGTAAGCCGACTCGTAGAAAGAGGAAACCCAATGAGCAATCTTTGGAGTCCCGCGCTACTTGTACTGAGCGAAGCCGAAGTATATTGGGTACTCCTTTCTTAGCGCCGGGAGGATGTCAAAGCACCTTTCTCATTACCGATCAAGCCATTTGGCTGGATCGCCAGATTATTTTTTAATTTGGAATTAGCATTGAGAAACCTCGTTTCTTTGTTTGTAAAGTCGATATTTCGTTGCTCTAACCCGCATATTCTCAGTTTCTGGCCTTACTGAATCGGTCATTGGTCTTTGGTAGATTTTGCCGTACATGGCGGAGTATGTACCAAAAACGGGTCTTTCGGAATTATTATGCTAATGTTTACAATGAACATTTTGTAGGGCACGGCATAATTAAAATCTTGGTACGACCGACATATTGATGATGCCGTGCCACTACAACAGCATATTTGATCCGAAAGAACCAAACTTTTCCTCTTACTTAAAGTGTTATGAAGCTCCGCGAACGTTTGGCACAGTTGTCGGACGAACGGGAGGTGCAGCAGCACCATAAGTGACTCGGCAACCAATATTAAAGATGCTGGAGCCGCATTCAAGTGGCACTACTTCACCTCGGAGCATGGCGCTACAGCTAACATAACCATCACTGTTAGTGTCCTCGATCATGCACTCAATCGGTGCGGCACCTGCACGCTCTGACCAACTCTTCATGCCCATACCTGCAACCATGTGCGCCCAAAAGAAATTGAGCAGAAAAAAGCCAACAAAAATGGAAACAAGTGCAGTAGCAATTAACCCTGCTCTGATTTTCCAACTGGAAAAATAATTTTTGAAATTAGCTGCCAGATTAGGCTGTACAGCCGGAGATTCATTTGTTTTTTGTTCTTGTGTTTCAGACATGGGAGTGATTCTCTAAAATTCATTCAGAACAATTTATTGGGTCTTAGGAGTCAGATCGATCGTAACAGGTCGGTCGCTACAGGGGACTACCTCGCTAGAATGACTATCCAGCCAGCCCTCTTTTTCGCTGGGGGCAACTTTGAGCGTAATTCGCCCTGTTTCCAAGTGCCAGACGCCAGCAGACCCCCCAGCAATGCGTAATCGGCTGTCATATCGGGCTGCCCATAATTGCTTCATCACGATGATGCGCTAAAGTGTAACTCATTTTTTCTTGTTCGAGTTTGTTTAAGAACGTCACTAGCTTATCCAAAATCGGGGTTGTCATTTATCAAATCTCCCGTCACTCAACGATTTACGAACTACCTTAAAGCCAGCTGCACCCTCTTCTTGGTATTAGGTACGTTGTTGCGCTTTAGCGCTCTTATTACAACTGGGATAAGAGCGCTAAAGCGCAACAACATACCCAGAAAGCAAGTGACTAGCAACTTGAGTTACTATGGAATATAACAAGTTTAACGTAGATTACAAGATATGCGATCGCTCATTCCGGCAAAAACTGTGAGTCTAGAACTTCTGCGGAAGTGTAAGGACATAATTGCGGAAAAGTCTCTTCTGACAGTCCAGTTTCAGCACTCGCCTGTTCCACCGCATCCGAATAGCATTCAGCAAACACTTCCTCAAGATACGGTTTGAAACTGGGGGAATCCTTCAGCGCTTCCCGAATTCGTCTGCGATGTTCAACTATGCTACCTTTCCAGCTACCGCTTCTCAATTCTGGTTGATATTGCCACTTGAGCAAGTGGATCAAGAGAATGATAAGATTACTCTTTAGACTCTTGCGCTCACTCCGCCCCATGTCTTCTATTTCCTCAATCAAATTTTCCCAGTCGATGTTTGAATAATCATGAATCCGCAACTTTTCTACTGTGGTTTTAATCCATTTCAGGTAGTCCGTCTCATACAAGCTCTTGCGGTTAGCGTCTATTTCTGTCTTCATAACTATTTCCTCTTAAGATTTACAACTGGTTGACGAAAGATTTCCACCCGACTAGGAGCCATACCATTCTAAACCGGCTGGTAGTTCTTCTGCAACAAATTCGATGTGGATGACACGGCGATGGCGAGGATTTCGTGCAGGTTGGGAAGCATGAACTAGCAAGGGTTTCATCGCCAGCACTCCACCGCAAGGAACTGGACAAGTGACAGCGTTGACTTTCAAAATTTGGATAATTTCCGGTTTTAAATATCCCCGATTATGGGAACAAGAAATAATTTGTAAAGGTGCGTTGTCCGCAAAAGTATTATCCAGATGAATGCGTAATGTTAGCATTCTTTCCAAAATAGGAATGGGAGGTTGGACGTGGTGAACGCCATCTTTAATCAACCAGGCTCTGAACCCAGGTATATTAATACGTTTCTTTACTGCAATAGTCATATCCATAACTCCTTCCACTATGCTAAATCCATACTGTTCTATTTCCTGACGATATGTGATTGGGGATACTTGTTGCATAAGTTACCTCATCTGGAATCAGGACAGCCATTCAGACACGGTTTTGAGAATTTTTTACCTATTTTACTCCCAAATAAGTTTTTTTTATCCGGAAATTTAACAAGTTTTGTGTAGAACAGAAGTAGGTAGAAAGAAGCAGGTGAGTTATTTTCGTTAGCAATTACTCAAATATCAACTTTTAATCAATGAAGATGATCTATTATGTCTAATGGCTACAACAATAATAAATCTCACTTTGTCCGAATTGTCTACTCAAAGGTCAAAATTAACGGTAAAGTGCAGTTGGTGCCGTTAGAGCTTTATGCTGATGGTTCGATCGGACCGTCTGTTCGATCGCTACTTAAGCGGAAAACGTCCGAAAAAACTGTTGAGTAGGATCTTTCTTGAGAAGTACACAGAAACACTGTGTCGAGGTAAACTATCCAGCATAGATATGGTGATGTGAGGTTGTGCAAAAACAGGTGATGACTCAGACGCCCCAACCGTTTTCCGTACTGGGACTTCCGGTACATCTGTTGGAGGACTATTCAGGTTGGCTGCTCTCGCGGTTGCACGAACAACTGGGCGGTCATGTGGTAACCCTAAATGCTGAGATGAGCATACAGGCAGAGCGTAACGCTTCGTTGGCTAGTGCGATTCACCAAGCGGATCTGGTTATACCCGATGGCTCTGGAGTGGTACTATATTTGTTGTTCCAAGGCAAGCGGGTGCAGCGTTGTCCGGGGATTGAACTGGCAGAGTCTCTGTTGTGGCAAGCTGGGCAGTTGGGGAAGTCGTGGCCGGTGTTTTTCTATGGAGGCGCACCTGGGGTGGCCGAGATAGCGGCTGAAGTGTGGCGGCGACGAGTTTCGGGATTGACTCTAGCAGGTTCGCAGCACGGTTATCTTTCACCTGCGGAAGAAGAACAACTGCTGCAAACTCTCAAGGATCTACAACCTCGCCTGATTTTTGTTGGTTTGGGTGTGCCGCGTCAAGAGTTGTGGATTGCCCAACATCGCCACATCTGCCCTCAAGCTGCTTGGATTGGTGTTGGCGGCAGTTTCGATATCTGGGCTGGGATCAAGTCTCGCGCCCCAGCTTGGCTGCGGAATAATCATTTGGAATGGCTGTATCGTCTTTATCAGGAACCTTGGCGCTGGCGGCGGATGTTGGCTTTACCTCACTTTGTTTGGCGTGCTTTGGTGACGAGTTTGGCTTGATTCCAAGTGATATCATGTCTGGTTACATCGGCATTGTCTGTGGGCATCATTGGTTAAATTTAACCGCAGATGAAGACAGATGAACGCAGATGAACGCAGATAAGATCGGGATTTTTTTAGACAACCGATGCTACCGGACATGATATGATTGGTGATTGGTGATTGGTGATTGGTGATTGGGAATGGAGAGAAAAAAAAGGTTATTCTCCCGCTCTCCCGCTCTCCCACTCTCCCACTCCCCTCTTTCCCACTCCCCTCTTTCCCTAGCCTCTAGCTAACTGCCGATCGCATCCGCTGTCGCTGTTGTATCCGCTCTAGAGTTCCCACAGGAATAGAGGCTATCAGCTGGCGGGTGTATTCTTTTTCGGGTTCGCGATAAATCAGTTCGGCAGGGCCAATTTCTTCGATATTGCCTTGATTCATCACCATAATGCGATCGCTCATAAATTTCACGACGCTGAGGTCGTGGGAAATGAAAATATAAGTCAGACCAAACTCTTCCTGCACTTCTTTCAAAAGATTCAGCACTTGCGCTTGTACCGAAACATCCAAAGCGGAAACAGATTCGTCGCAAATGATAAATTTAGGATTGAGAGCCAAAGCACGGGCAATGCACACTCGTTGTCGTTGACCGCCAGAAAACTCGTGAGGATAGCGGTTCATCAAGTTGGGATTTAAACCGACGCGCTCTAGGAGGTAAGCGGCCCGATCGCGACGTTCTCGGTAGTTTTTGTTTATACTGTGAATCAGCAGGGGTTCCATCACCGCGTCCCCAACTTTCATACGCGGGTCGAGGGAGCTAAAGGGATTTTGGAAGACAATTTGCATCTCCCGCCGCAGCTTCTGTAAAGTTTTCCCAGTCAGAGCAGTGATATCTCGACCTTCAAACAGGATTTTACCGCTCATCGGTTCGATCAATCGCAATAATGTGCGAGCCAAAGTAGTTTTGCCGCAACCGGACTCTCCCACCAAACCCAGGGTTTCACCCGCATAAACGTCGAAGGAAATATCGTTCACCGCCATCGCATAGCGTTGGGTGTTACCAAATATCCCCCGTACCGGGAAGCCTACTTGGAGGTTGCGAACTTCTAGCAGTGCTGAGTGCTGAGTGGTGAGTAAAGATTCTTCTCTGTTCCTCTTCTCTGCCCCTCTGATGCCATCCTGCGGTGCTTCCCGGCTTTTTTCCCTAATTTCCAATACTTCGCCTGTGGGAGCGGTTACGACTTCCATGTAGTCAGAAACGGTGGGTAAATATTTCAAATGCTGGTCTAGGCGGGGACGACAAGCTAGCAATCCTTTGGTGTAGGGATGCTGCGGACTGGAAAAGATTTGCCACACCGGGCCATATTCGACAATTTTTCCCTGGTACATTACCGCCACGGTGTCGGCAATTTCTGCAATTACACTCAGGTCGTGGGTAATGAACATCATGGACATACCGCGTGCGTTAGATAATTCCAGCAGCAGTTCTAGGATGGTCGCTTGTACGGTTACGTCCAGTGCGGTGGTGGGTTCATCGGCAATTAAGAGGGTGGGATTGCAGGAGATAGCCATTGCAATCATCACTCGCTGAATCTGACCGCCAGAAAGTTGGTGGGGATAGCGATCGAGTATTGCCAGTTTTTCCTGGTTGATCTGCCTCAAGATTTCTCGTTCGTTTGGCTCTTGTGTGCCTGGTGATGGTTGCCAAGATTCTAAGTAGCGCTGGCGCAATACTTCATCGCTCTTGAGGAGCTTGACTTCTTGCAAAAGTGCTAGAGCTAACCGCCGCGCCTGAGCATCGGATACGTTTTGATGCAGCCGAATTGCTTCCGTTAGCTGAAATCCGATCGTATAAACCGGGTTGAGAGAACTCATCGGTTCTTGGAAGATCATCGCAATTTCACCCCCCCGGTACTGCTGCATTTTCCCCTCCGGCAGTTGCAGCAGATTGACTGGCTCGACATCCGCCTCTGACTTGCGAAACCAAATTTCGCCGCTTGTCTTGCCGGGGTAAGGCACCAAACCCATTACGGCCAAAGATGTGACAGATTTGCCAGAACCTGACTCGCCTACTATTCCCAAAGTTTGTCCTCGTTTCACCTCAAAGGAGATGCCGTCAACGGCTTTGATATGTTTCTCCTCCGTTGGGAATTGCACTTGTAGGTTGCGGATGTCGAGAACAATGTCAGTCATGGAACACAAGCATCAAAATTAACCATATCTTAACAGCGACTGCACTTTTAATGGCGTCATTCCGGACGCTTTGTATGAAAATTTCTAGTCCCTAGCCCCTAGCTATAGGAGAATTGCCATCCGATTTAGCGTTGCGGCACTGTTCCAGACTGGGTTAGTCTGGCGTTTGCAGGTAAAGTTGTGGCGTTGGAAACTTTGTCGAATATCATTGCGTTGGGTTTAAAAGCAGAGGGTCTGGGAAGTCCTGCATCAATGTCATTTAGTTGCATACGCAACTTACCGTCGGCTGTGAATTCAAAAATGGTTGGCACTGTTTTATTATCACTTGTGGTCAGATCGATCTGCATGGGCGAACTGGTCGAGGCAGGAACTCGGTATCTCAGCTGCATTGCGGGAGCTGTATTAGAGGTTGATGGCAAGACGATGAATAATTTGCCGTCAGGTGCAAAAATCAACTTGAGTGTACTATTTGCTGAAACTTTTGTTTGCCATTCTCCGCTCAATCGTTGGACAGCGGAATTGGCGTTTTTAGCCCAGCCTTGTGAAACTAACTGTGCAGTTGAGGTTTGAGCTATTGCTGAGTAGCCGATTGTACTGAGTAGACCCACCAGCAGGCTGGATGCGATTAATTTGCTCATAGCACTAGGACGATGATTTTGATTGAGGACAGGGTTACTCATGAAGTTTTAGTACTGAAATCTACTCGATTTTAACAACACCTGTATTTCTGGTTGGTTGAGGTGCTGTATTTGTACGGACGTTGCGATCGCGCTCTTTGTGCCACTGGTACTATGAGAGTACTATGGGCGAAAATGCTTACTATATAGCTGGAAGCGATATAACTGTTTAGTAGACACCTGCGGGGAATGAGTCAAATGAAAGGTGATGTGCCTAAGCCTAGTGTGCAAGATCTGCAAACCCACATAGTTGACTTGCTGGGGCAAGTTACTGCTTCGATCGATCGGGCCAGTACAGGGCTGAAATCTGATAGTGCTAGCGAGAAATATGGCAAATTTCAGCGGGAAGTCAGCGAGGCCACCCGTAATGTAGCAGAATTGGAACTGAGAATGGCGATCGTCGCGCCGATGAAGGCTGGTAAATCTACTATCATTAATGCGATCGTCGGTCAAGAGGTTCTGCCCAGCCGCAATGCCGCTATGACAACTCTACCGACCGAGATTATTTGCGACCCTCAACTTAAAGAACCAACACTAATCCTGACTTCCCATATCCAGGGAGTTTTCCGAGAAACATTTGTGGCTTTGCAGCGTAAAATCAATGATTTGGGGACCGATCGCGTGCAGCAAAAAATTGCACAATATCCTCATTTGGCAAAGTTGCCAGAGAAAATTCTGGGAATGTCTAAAATCTCAATCCACGAAAAGATTTCAGGGCGTCAGCAGATCATCAATAGTTTGCGTGCTTTAAACGATATTATCCGGCTGTGTAGTGTTTTAGATCCGCTGTCAGACCCGCTTCAGTCGCTGATGGATGTGCCTCGCATTTACACTCCATTTTGGCATTTCCAAAAAACTGTCCAAGCAGAAAAGATCGGCAAATTAGTAATTGTGGATACGCCTGGGCCAAATGAGGCGGGTGAAAATCTCCGGCTGGCAAATGTGGTTTCGGAGCAGCTAAGAGCAAGTTCCGTGGTTTTGATTGTACTGAATTTTACTGGGCTGAACACGAAGGCGGAAGAAGAAATTAAAAAAGATGTTCAGAAAGTTATCGATTTACGGGGTAAGGATAATTTATACGTTTTGGTGAATAAAGTTGACCAGCGCAAAGATGGCGATATGACCACTGAACAAGTGCGGCAGTTTGTCACGGCTGAATTTGGTTTGGGTGATGGCGATAATACGAATCGCGTGTTTGAAATATCAGCTAGATGGGCATTTTCATCAACTAACTTTCTTGTGGAGTCAGAACAAAATCCCGGTGTAGAAATTGGTCAGATGAAATCGGCCCGATCGCTTGCCCAAGACATATTCCCTATAGACTGGGAAGAAGAACTAGAAGATACAACAGTAGAACAACTAAAACGTAAAGCTGAAAAGCTTTGGAAAAAGTCAGGCTTCGATTCATTTTTGGAAAAAGCGATCGACGCACTGATGGTAGAAGCTGCGCCTCGTTGCATAGTATCTTCCCTCAACATTGCTCGCGGTCGTCTGGTGGAACTGCTTGAAGATATGCAGATCCGCAGCAGCGCTATGAACGAAGATGGAGAGAAATTACAGCTTGAAGTTCGGGCCCTGGAAACGGATATGTACAGCATTGAAGAGTGTCGCTCTCGTTTACAAGAAATAGATAAAATCAAAGACAATCTTTATGAGGAATTTAATAATATTTTGGAAGCCGTCAAAAAAGAAGGAAAAATGGGCGTAGAAACTTATTTTATTGAAGAGGAATATCAACGCGGTGATTTTTTAAGGAAAGGAGGTATGAAGGCCAAAACTTTTTTAAACTGGATTTCTAAACAGGTCAAATCTCCGTTAGAAGTGAAGCGTCAGACTTCAATTGAATTCCCTACACTCAGAGAGGCAGAAGAGTTTGCAGATACAGCGGTGGCTTATGCCAAGCAGAGAGTAGATATATTGCTAGATAAGGTGCGTGAAAATACGACCAAACAAATCGAACAAGCGCGTCAAGAGATGATGCAGTTTTTGGATTCACAGACAAAACCTATTGTCGAGAGGGCACGCGAGCGTTTGAACGAAAATTTTAATTTGGAGCTATCGTTGCCCAATTTAAGATTAGAACCTGACTATTATATTGACTTGAACAAACCGCTGGTTATGCGTCATACGAGGACGATAGACCAGGGATATACAGAAGTAGTTAGAAGTTCAAGATCGTTTCTCCATTATTTATGGCTAGTTCCGTTTGAGGTGACAGAAAAGATTAAACGCCCGAACAAGCAGGAAAATTTCTACACTGTTTCTCTGCAAGGGATAGTTTATGAAGTTAATAAGATAATAGACCAGAATATTAATACCATAAAACAGGGGATTAATCAGTACTTGGATGAGGATTTCCAACAACGGATTGACGAATTTTTTAACGATCTCGATCGTTACCTGAGTAACTACCGAGACAGTTTAAAACAGGCACAATCAGATCAGAGGTTATCTATTGAGGCCAAAACAAAATTGATAGCATCTCTTAATTCCTTGGTTCCCGAACTTAAGGAGCAAATCAAAAAGTCGGATGACTATCTGAAATACACAGAAGATTTAATGTCGGGTAAGTGATCGAGAAACCCTTATTTAATTAAATTTTTGTGGGATGGGCATCTTGCCCGTCCCTAACTATAATTTAGATGCGTGAGAGCTTAGCACTGTGTCTGATTTGTAGTTATTCTTCATCTTGAGCCAACAGGGGCTTTTGTGCTGCGTGCCGCACAAATATAATCTGAACAGTACCATCAATTATGGTAAAGAGAATCCTATAGGCATTGCGTCCCTTGCCATATATCAATTGCCGGATCTCTTCCTCAAAAAAATCGTTCTCAAATGCAAGTGAGCAACGTGAAGGCATTTGTTCCAAGGACAATATAGCTTTGTACAATCCCTCCAACCACGATCTTGCTTTACGTGGGGAATATTCACCAAACCAAAAATATGCTTCTTCTATGGCCTGTTGAGCTTCAGGCTGTATGACTATCTGAAATTTTTTACTCATTTAGAACTGTCTAGCCGATCGAACAGTTCGCTGAAAAATTCTTCGGCATTTTTGCCTTTTCCCTGCTTCATTTGTTCAAGACCGAGCTTAATCCCTTTAAGCGTCTCAACCAACTCAGCAGCGTCAACAAGTGCCTGATAGGATTCTGTGTCTTGCACTACCAGTTCCGCTTTGCCGTTAACGGTCAGCACCAATGGGTGTTTGGTCACCTTAATGTGCTTTAGGAATTCGGTCGTATTGCGCTTAAAATCCGTAAGGGAATGAATATCTTTTGAAAGGTCTATCATAGCACGCGCATCTAATGAGCATCTAATTAGATGCTATTATAGCTTCGATACCAGATCGAAGTAAATCCTTCTCCCTAAATTACGTTATCGGTCATTCAGTTTCTATCCTAAACCTCGCTATCCCGCTCCCCCACTCTCCCACTTAAGAGCAGCGCTGCACGCATAGTTAAAACCGAAGAGCCGGATGGATTGTTGGCCCAAGCTTGGTGTGAAGCGATCGGTCCAGCATAGTTAGATTGACTAAATCAGCATTTAGGACTCAGTAGCAGTGACCTAGCGCACACAACCGGACTGTACAGGATCGATACTATAACATTTGTATCATCACAACCAACCTGTGGCCTCGATCAACATCTGAATCTAAATGAGTGAGATAATAAAAGGGTGAGGAAAAAAACAGCACCAACCTTTTGAGGAAGGGGCAAAATTATGAAACTTTTTCATGCAGCAACCCTAAGCTTACTCGCTCCCCTATTTTTGAGTGGCTCAGCTCTCGCCTTCGATCCGCTTCACGTACAACGGTTATTGTCAACTGGGGAATGTTTTCGATGCGATCTATCAGGGGCCGATCTCAGTCGCGCACATTTAATTGGGGCCGATCTCAGAGAAGCCAATTTGCAAGGAGCAAACCTCGCTCGCACTAACCTAGAAGGCGCTGATTTGACTCGTGCTAACTTGACAGGCGCTAACTTAACTCAAGCTTTTCTTACCAACGTCGATTTTAAGCAAGCAAATCTCGATCGCGTAAATTTTACTCGCGCTACGATTTATGACGCCAATGTGTTCGGCGCATCAATGAATAATCTTGATATCACCGATGCTAACATCTTTAACACTGCGATCGGCATTGGCGGAGAAGATGGGCCAGAAATCCCAGATTGGCCAAGGCTGGATTGAGTCCACCTAAATGTTTGCTACAAATGTAGAGACGTTTCATGAAACGTCTCTACATTTGTAGCCGAAATAAATCCAAACGATATAATACCGTTGTATCGCTTTTCAGCTAAAAAACTTTTTCTTCAGCTTGCCTAATATTCTTTGAGTTGAAAGTTGAGCAACACGCATTCTCGTCAAACTCTGGATATTGGGAGAGTAATGTTTTTTACTATCGAAAAAATCATTGATATCTTGTAAAATAACCTCTAACCGTTTAATAATATTTTCAGCCCGATACTCTGCAAGAACCTGTTCCGACAATGTGAGTGATGCTGAATTTTTAACCACTTTTAAAATGCGTTGAACATCATACTCTTTTGAGTATCCAGCAATTTTATAGCAATTAAATCCAGGATCTAAATAATCCGATAATCCACCATTGACACTAGAAAAAACCTGACAACCACAGGCTAGAGCTTCCATTGGTTGCAGACCAAATCCTTCGCTGACTCCCTGTTGCGCCCAGTACTCAGCGGAGTCATACAGATAAACCTTGGCTCGATTAAAAAGTCCTGTTAAATCTTTCACATAGGAATCAACAACGAATACATTACACTGCTTCTGCAATACTGGAATCAAATCCTCAATTAAATACTCAGAAGATTTTCGAGCTTGCACTAAAACATCAATATCCCGTTTTTGGTTAAGGTTTTCAAATTCATCAGAAATCTGATTGGGCAAATAATAAATGAGTGAATTAGGAGAATTTTGTCCCCAATATCCCATTGTATTTCGGCTCACAGTCATGATGGGAATACTTGAAGGCAAACTGAATTTGTATCCCGCACTGTGAGCATGGTAAATAACGTTATATGATTTTAACTTGGCAGCAAGTTTGGGAATATGAAATCCCCAGCTAATCACAAAAATTACATCATCTAAGTTTTTCTGCTTTAGTAAGTCATCTAAGAAAAGTGTGTTGTTTTCCCGTTGGCGGTAAGTGACAACCTCAGCATTGCAAACCTGCTTGGCAAGATTGAATGTTTTTAACTCTGCCCAAAGACCGCCACAGGCAAACTTGCCACCTGTCCCAGGAACTAAGAAATACAATTTCCTCATTACACCACTTTCCCAAAATGCGTTAGCGTATTGCGTTAATATTAGCTGAGTATTGGCTAAGAGCAAAGATGGACAGCGATTTTTTGGCTTTTCTCACTGGAATTGGGTTGCTTATCCTGTATCTGATATTCTCAGCGCTGACCGAAATGGGTACAAAACTGCCTTGGAAGAAATAGTTGTTGGTTATTGGTACGTTGTTGCGCTAAAGCGCTAAAGCGCAACAACGTACCAATAACACAAAACGATCGCTCTTTTCTCCCCTTACCCATTCACGTAATAATCTCTAGTCCCTTTAGTATTAATCGCTTCACCCAAACGATTCAGCGCATGAATGTAAGCTGCTGTTCGCATGGAAACCGATAATTCCTGAGCAATCTTCCAAATATTCTCTGTTTCCTCAATCATTTTGTCCTTCAATCTTTGATTTACTTCTGCCAGTGTCCAATAAAGTCCGCTGCGATTTTGTACCCACTCAAAATAGCTAACTGTCACGCCACCTGCATTCACCAAAATGTCTGGAACGATATAAATTCCTTTTTCTTCTAAAATTCGATCGGCAGCAGATGTAACCGGCCCATTGGCAACTTCAAAGATAAACTTTGCTTTGATATCATTGGCATTTTCTTCTGTAATTTGGTTTTCCAAAGCTGCTGGAACGAGTACATCCACATCTAAAGCTAAAAGTTCTGCATTCGTCAAAATCTCATGTTCGATGACGCTACAAACTGTGCCTTCACAATAGACGGCGTGCATACCTTTGATAAATTCTTTGCAGCGTCGGATGCTGCGAATATCTAAACCTTGTTTGGCATAAATTCCGCCTTGAGAATCGCTTACCGCCACTACTTTATAACCATTTATCGCTAGTAATTCTGCCAGCACACCACCCGCATTGCCAAATCCTTGCACTGCTACCGTGGTTTCTCTGGGTAGCTTGTCAAATTTGGACATAATGGTTTCAATAACAAAAAAAGCTCCGGTTGCTGTTGCGGTATCTCGACCTAAACTTCCGCCTATTGTAACTGGTTTTCCGGTGACAACTGCTGGGGTAATTTGCCTCTTGATAATATTATATTGATCCATCATCCAACCCATGATTGTCGGGTTGGTATAAACATCGGGTGCTAGAATATCAACATCGGGGCCAATAAAGTCTGCGATCGCATCTATATAACCGCGACTCAAACGTTCCAACTCCAGTCTCGATAACGTTTTGGGGTTCAGCGTCACCCCACCTTTAGCACCGCCAAAAGGCAGATTTAACACAGCACATTTAAACGTCATCCAGAACGCTAAAGATGTGACTTCATCCATTGAAACGTTTGGATGATAGCGGACGCCTCCCTTGGTTGGCCCTCTGGTATCGTCATACCGAACGCGATAACCCTGAAAAATCTTCAAAGAACCATCATCCATCCGCACGGGAATAGACACTCTTAAACTTGCTTTAGGAAATTTTAAATGTTCGATCGCATCATCTGAAATTGAGACATATTTCAGTGCCTTTTCTAGCCTTTGACTAGCATCAGCAAATAGGGAATTTTTCATAGCATGGTTTTTAATTACTGTAAGTATATTTAAGCACATCTTTATAAAATTTATCGTAACAATTTAATAAGGTTGTCAGCAAGTCTAGCTCTTATGCTTGTTAAGCAGTGCAACCTCCAGGCCAAAATAGTTAAACTTAAGAAACATTAAGTAAGTTGGAGCCCGCCTGTTTTTTCGAGCATAGCCGTTAACTACAGGCAGAAGAGTAAGTATGATCGAACTCCTAGCCGCACTCTCTGCTGCTGCTGCGGTAGGAGTGGGAAGAATTGCCCTGCCCCTCCTATTGATTGGCCTTTTGCAGGGAAATAATCTTTGGTCTCGCGTACCGATTCTATCTTTGATTCATCCACAGGTAGTGGTGGGAATCCTCACCAGCTGGTCGTTATTTGAGTTGTTTGCTTCCAAAAAGCTATTAGGGCAGCGCGTACTGCAAATTATCCATCTCTTGTTTAGCCCCATTGTCGGGGCGATTATGGGGGTTGCGGTGGCTGAAGCCGCCGACGTTGCCCCTTGGTTAATTATGTTAGTTAGTATAGTCGGCGGGTTGTTAGCCCTGGTACTCCAACTCGTCCAAGTCGGGTGGTTCTTTCGATTGCGAGGTTTACCCTTGTGGGCTGTTTTTGCCCAAGATATCTTGTGCGTAGCGCTGGTACTTTTAGCCTTTGATGCACCCAGACAGGGAGGCTTAATTGCCATGATCCTGCTGTGGTTAGCAATTCGCAGTTCTGGTGAATGGTATCGCTGGTATAAACAAAATAAGCGTCTACCGGAATCGCGACACAAACAACCCTGAGTAATTTTAGATTGCAGATTGCAGATTTCAAATTTTACTTTTCAATCCAAAATCCAAAATCTAAAATCCAAAATTGCTAGAGTAGTCCGACTAGGTGTAGAGGCCCATAACCGCTGAGCAGTTCCAACACTAGGTCAATACAGATAATCATTGCTATACGACCGTTCCAAACTTCAGCAGATGGAGTTATGCCCCATTCCCAACGCTCTTGCGGGTACATCTTGACTTGCTTCTTGAGTTGTGTTACTTCGGAAAGCTTTACACTGGGAGAGTTGAGGGCTTCGACGACTAGATCTGCTAGGGCATCAATAAATACAGGATTGGTATCGAGGGCGGGTACGCGGCGGAAGTTGTGAATGCCAGATTCCTCAGCTAGTTCGCGGTACTCCATATCAATTTCTTGCAGGGTTTCGATATGCTCGGAGACAAAGCTGATGGGCACTACTAGCAAATCTTTGACTTCTTGGGCGGCGAGTTCTTTAATGGCATCTTCGGTGTAGGGTTTGAGCCATTCTACTGGGCCGACCCGACTTTGGTAAGCCAGAGTGTGGGGATTGGGTCGATTCAGCGTTTTGAGAATTTGGACTGTGCAATCCTCTATTTCTTCCTGGTAGGGGTCGCCAGCTTCTTCTACATAGCTGACGGGGACGCCGTGGGCGCTAAAGAAGAGGGTAACTCGATCGGGATTCTCAAAGCGATCGAGTTCTTGGGCGATTAGCTGGGCCATTGCTTGCAGATAACCGGGTTGCTGATACCAGGAACGAATGACGGTGTAGTCGATCGGGCCTACGGAGGGGTCCTCTTGCCAGATTTTTTCCAAAAGGCGGAAGCTGGAACCGCTGGTGCTGATGGAGAATTGGGGATAGAGGGGGAGGATAACCAGACGATCGATGCGATCGCGTTTCATGCGTGCGATCGCTTCTTCCGTGAAAGGATGCCAATACCGCATCCCTATGTAGACACTTGCTGGTTGTCCTTTTTGCTCCAAATGTTCTTCCAGGGCATGAGCCTGGGCTTCTGTAACGCGGCGTAGAGGAGATCCACCGCCAATTTGGCTATAGTTTTCTTGGGATTTCTTAGCTCGCAGTGTAGAGATGAGCCATGCCAGCGGTTTTTGTAACCAGGGAAACGGCAGCCGAATGATTTCCGGGTCGGAAAATAGGTTAAACAGAAAGGGACGGACATCCTCCAGTTGATCCGGTCCGCCCAAGTTAAGTAGTAAAACCCCAGTACGCCCCATAGCTATTACAGTTTCCCAATATTTTCAGATTCGTTACCGATTTTAACAATATATCGTGTTAATGGTTTCAATTAGCAGCAAGGAATACACAATTTCAGGAGGGATTAAGCAGTGGCAACTATTTTAAGGGACTGGAGCTATCGATATCAGTGGTTGTACGATGGGATTTCTCGTCTTGCTGCCATTAGCGTTGGTGGAGAAGGGCGATTCCGCCAGTTAGCTTTGCAAGGTTTGACCATCCTTCCAGATACCAAGGTACTAGACCTTTGTTGCGGTAGCGGTCAGGCAACCCAATTTCTAGTGCAATACTCCCAGAATGTGACGGGATTGGATGCCTCACCTTTATCGCTGAAGCGGGCGCGGCAGAATGTGCCTCAAGCTCAGTATACCGAAGCTTTTGCCGAAGATATGCCGTTTGCAGACAATTCTTTCGACCTTGTGCATACCAGCGTGGCGATGCACGAAATGCAAGCTGAGCAATTGCGACAAATTATCAAAGAGGTTTATCGGGTGCTGAAACCGGGTGGGGTGTTTGCGCTGGTGGATTTTCACGCGCCGACGAATCCCTTATTTTGGCCGCCGATATCGTTATTTTTGTTATTGTTTGAGACAGAAACGGCATGGAACTTGCTGAAAACGGATTTGCCTGGGTTGTTGGCGGAGATTGGGTTTCGGGAGAAGGAGCAGATTTTGTATGCGGGTGGGAGTTTGCAGGTGATAAAGGCAAGGAAATGAACCGCACAGGAGGAAGAAGATCCCCCCAACCCCCCTTAAAAAGGGGGGCTAATAGAGAGGTAGAGGTAGACTGTCTAGGCTTTGAGATTGGATAGCCAATTTTGTGTAGCTTGTGGCGATCGCAAATGCACAATTTTAAGATGGGAATATTCGGGTCGATCAAATAGAATGGGATATTCTTTTCGCCTTTTGCGATAAGTTTGAAGCGCCCACAGTAGAATAGAATCGCGGCTGAATGTTATTCGCCATGTTTCGCGGTTACCACTCCACAGTTCTTCTTGCATTACTACCCGCCGAAATGACCGCCGCACCAGTCTTCCCATAATCACCGCTAGAGAGTAGTCCAACCAGACAACAGTGTCGGCTTTTCCCCAAACGATATCGCGTACTGGGCTGTAATTGCCATCAACAATCCAGCTGTCGTCAGTCAGCGCTTGTGCTACCCTTTCTCGGAAAATAGTAGTAGGGGTTTCTGTCCAGTTGGGTTCCCAGTAGAGTGCATCTAATTCTATGTGGGGAATGGCAAGGCGCTGGGAAATTTGACGCGCTAAAGTTGTTTTACCAGAACCACTGGTGCCAACTACGGAAATGCGTCTACTCTGTGGCACAACATATCCTTTCATTGTACAGTTATTCCTACCTTCCGCTTTGTTGTCTCTTCAATTGTGCAACTTGTGCTTCTAGTGTTTTTACTCGTTCCTTCAGTTCTATCACAAGGGTGGCGAGTCTAGAGAACATTGGGTCTTGAGATGTAGTTTGCCTGTTTACTCTAGGGGTAGCGCGTGGCGGTACGGGTGCTGGTGTTGGTCTGGCTATTTCCACTCTGGGAAAGTCTGCGCGACTGGTGAGTCGATTTAGCTGGGACTCGATGCGATCGATTTGCGATCGCAATTGAAAGTTATCTGATTCTACTCTAGAAAGACGGGATTCTAGGTATCCTGTCGATTGAGCCAGTGTAAGACGGGGTAGGATGGCGATTCCCAAAATAAAGGCGAGGCAAAGGATCGCGATTTTCTTGAGCATTTTGGATGCTCCCAGTTAAGATAAGTAGCGTTTTACTAATTCAAATTTTGATATGTATTTCTAGATTAACGCAGTTATTCAAACGCAGGGCTAATACTGGCGGCATATTGGGCAATCTGTCTGCGGTAGGATATACAACAGCTTATCTTAGCTCAACTTTAATTATTAGGACAAAAAGTGCGATTCGCTTACGCGATAGCTTCGCTTCACGTGCAGATTGCCGTAGGCATATCGAGCCTCCCGCTTCTGAATGGTATAATTTACTTACAAGTGGTGGCGATAATTATGACTCAAGAACTCATCGATTTAAGAAAAAGCATTATGGAAGGACGCTACACCGATGCTTTAGTAATAGTGGATGAATTAGAAGGAATGAGCAAACAGGCAATTCTGCGTAATATTCAATCCTATTTAAGGATTTTGTTAATTCACTTGATTAAGAATCAAGTTGAGCAACGATTAACCAGTTCGTGGGCTGCTTCTATTCGTAATCCACTTGTGGAAATTAAAAAACTGAATCTCAAGGAAAATAAAACATCCCACCACATCAATTCGGATGAATGGTATACTTGGCTCGAAGAGGAAATCGAGTCAGCAATTCGCGACGCGAGTTCGGAAGTGCTGGATGGGATATATAATGAGTTTCAACTTACTGAAATAGTGGATAGAACCCAGGTAATTCAGAACGCTGACAAATTGTTGACTCTGACATATTACCATTCGGCTAAGGATTTACCCGCAGTGGTAGCTGAAAATTTAACTCAGTTACCTGGCGGGGAAGATTGGAAATTGAATCGGCAAAAATAATAGTGAAATAAACAGTGCGAAACTTATGACTCAAGAACTAATCGATTTAAGAAAAAGCATTTTGGAGGGACGTTACGCAGATGCTTTAGTAATTGTGGATGAATTAGAGGGAATGAGTAAACAGGCAATTTTACGTCAGATCAAATCCTTCTTGAGAGTTTTGGTGATTCATTTGATTAAAAATCAAGTAGAGAGGCGATTAACTGGTTCGTGGGCTAATTCAATTCGCTTTTCCATTCGAGAAATTAAAGAACTGAATCTTAAGGATAATAAAACATCCTATTACATTAAGCTAGATGAATGGGAGAGTATGCTAGAAGAAGAAATTATTGAAGATGCGATCGCTTTAGCAAGTGAAGAAGTATTGAATGGAGCATACAGCCAATTACAACTTTCAGAAATAGTCGATCGAACTCAAATAATCCATATTTCTCAGAAATTATTAGCCTTAACATATTCCCATTCAGCCAAGAAATTACCCACATTTTTAGCGGACAATTTAATTCAGTTACCAGGTGGTCAAGATTGGATAAATAGGTGAAAATAAGATAGCCAAGGAGGAATCACAAAAGTTATGACTCAAGAACTAATCGATTTAAGAAAAAGCATTTTGGAGGGACGTTACGCAGATGCTTTGACAATAGTTGATGAATTAGAGGGAATGAGTAAACAGGCGATACTGCGAAATATCCAATCTTATCTCAAAATCTTGTTAATTCACTTGATTAAAAACCAACTTGAGCAACGATTAACTAATTCATGGGCTAATTCAATTCGCAATTCAGTTAGAGAAATTAAGAAGCTGAATTTGCAAGATAACAAAACGTCTTACTATGTTAAGATAGATGAGTGGGAATCAATGCTTGACGATGAATTTGAGGAAGCAATTCGCGACGCGAGTGAGGAAGTGTTGAATGGTGCTTACAGTCCATTTCAACTTGCTGAAATGGTAGATAGAAGTTTGGTAATTAGTCAGTCTCAAAGCTTGATGAAATTGATGTATAATTATTCGATTAAGCAGTTACCTGGAGTTATTGATGATTATTTGACTCAGCTTCCGGGTGGGGAAGATTGGAAAGCTGGGAGACGATGATACGACTCTTGACAGTAGGGGCGTTCGCGTAGCGTGCCGGAGGCATTAGCATTCGGGTAGTAAATCTTCGGTTTTAACCAATAAATTATATGCCGGAATGCTTCGCCCCTACCCAGATTTATGGCTTAACCGCCTTGGCGGTTGCTATACTACAATTTGCATGATTTTTCGTTTATATAGCCATTATATCTGCTAACAGACCCGCCTGGGAATCAATTCCCAGGCTAATAGCGAAAGTCCTCTGAAGAGGACTGAATATTTCTATTTGGAGTTTAGACTATTAGACTTAAGAAACCGGGTTTTTTAGCAAAGATTTCGGTTTTGGGGTAGGGTTAATTGCGAAAAACCCGGTTTCTGACTTTGGGCAAGATTTGGATATTTTTAACCACAGATGAACACAGATGAACACAGATGTGGATGTAGATTTTTTGCTATGCAGATGATGACTGTTTTTGATTGGTTTTTGGGATAGTCTTTCAGTCCACTTTAGTGGACTTTCGCTATTAGCCTGCGAATTGATTCGCAGGCGGGTGAATGCGTTGGTGCAAGATCTCAATAATTGGTATTAGAAAAGCGAAACCTATCGCATTTGTTGGGTTTCGTACCTCAACTAAGCGGACAAAATCGCGCCCCATTGCCAACCTCAACGAAGGGTAGTGCAATCTTATCGAATTATCATATATATCTGATACGCCAACCATCCTAAACCCAGTCCTAACCAAGAAGTTCCAAGCAAGATTAGAAATGTGTGAAACTTGCTGAAGGACTTGAGTAACTCTTCCGAAGCAAAACCAAAACCAAAAGCAAAACCAAAACCAAAAGCAAAAGCCCAAGCCAAAGCAGAAGGTGCTGAAAAGAAACCTAAAACTGCATAGATTAACAACCATCTTGTTAGCCAAACCCAAGGAATACTTATTTGTTTCTTCGGCGGTAAACTAACCTCGACAGTGCGATTCGCCACTTCCAACAACTTCAACCATTCCCGCATCGACTGAGGACGGTTTTTCGCCTCCAACTTCATCCCCTTGAGAATCGCCCGATTTAACTCAGCGCTAATATCAGCGTGTTGCTTAGGTGGAACTAATCGCACCTTCCTCCGCTTACGTTTTGACGAAGGTGTTGGACGTTGACCAGTGACAACATAATATAGAGAAGCAGCCAAACTGTACACATCAACAGTTGGTTCCCGATAGCCCATCCTCTGTTCGTAAGGGGCAAAAACTGGATGGGCAAAAAACCTTGAACTAACAGTAGTAGGGAAAATTTCCCCAGCAATGCCAAAATCAATCAAAATTGCTTTACCATCTCTCTGTACCATAATATTGCCTGGGTGAGCATCCCTATGCACCAGTCTCGCTTGATGTACCACCGTCAAAGCTTCCCCAATTTGTCGCACGTACTCCACCGCTTCTGTGGGAGGTAACGCCCCTCGCCGCTGCACCAAATTAAACAAACTCTCCCCTGCTACAAAATCCATTACCAGGCAGTATATCCCCCCCTCTTCAAACAAATCCCTGACGCGCACGATATTGGGATGCTTCTGTTCAGAGAGTTTTTCCAGTCGCCGCCCTTCCTCCACGAATCGCCGCAAATATTTCGGGTATTCGGGGTCATTTTTCAGCCTTTCGTTGGGCGTTTTAATCACCATTAGCTGTTGCAGCAGCGTGTGTCGTGCTTGATAAGTAATCCCGAAACCGCCTTCTCCCAGGATTTTCTCGATAATATACTTATCATTCTGCAACCGCTGACCTGCTGCCCAAACCATGTCGCGCTTTCCAGACACTTTGGTTTATTGTGACACAGGATGAGAAAATTGTAGTAACGCACCACTTAATAGTGTTCAGATAAGCACCAGAATAGAAACCCGGTTTTTTGAACAATACCCTCGCCATTTCTTTGTAGGTTGGGTTGAGTGAAGCGAAACCCAACGAATTTGCCCTAGTTTCGTTCCTCAACCCAACCTACGAATCTGTTCGGATAAGCACCAGAATAGAAACCCGGTTTTTTCAAAAAACCGGGTTTCTAACCTCACACTGATGGTCAAATTTCACTTACTCCATAAATTTGCCGCACCTCTTCCAAACTATTTGCCGTCTTGAGTCTTTCCTGAATTGCCTTCAATACATCCACATCCGAAATCTGAGATATTTCTGGCAATAGCTGTAATCCCTCACTACCGAATTTTAGCTCCAAACCAAATTCAATAGCTGACAAGATTCCTTGTTGTAAACCTTGTTGTAAACCTTGTTGTAAACCTTGTTGTAAACCTCGTTGTTCTCCTTCCCTCCAAATCTCTTGATACCAAGGCGATTCTCGTAAAACAGCCATATCCCACCTCATAATTTGCTGGACTAAACGAGTTTCCAATACAAAGGTAGCAAAAAAAGCTAACAGGTTTTCCAACTCATTCAACTGTTCATCAGCACGTAAAAGTTGGACTGCTTGCTGCACTACTGCTTCCTCACCACCACCTCTCAGCACTGGTACAAAGGGAAGCAAAGATGTTAACTGTTGTTGAAAAACTGTTTGGGCATCTACTTCCCAGAGATTAATTACGCGATACTCCTGAGTTGCTCTTAATCCGAAAACCTGCGATTCATAGCCTCTAGCTATAACCACTCCCGGTGTTGGTTGCAAAATATTAATCAGTACCGGGTAGACTGGCAAGTTGTATCGCTCTTCTGCTAGTGCTGCGTAAGCTCGCATTCGTAAAGGCATCCGATTATTATAGCGCAATTGTATCTCGTTCAGCACTAAAAACTCGCCGATTTGTGGACTGTAGGCTTTTACTATTACATCTCCCTCCCGACTAATCCATTGGAACTCAGAGGTAAGAATATCTCGCGCCGTTATATTGGGGGACTGCGTTACCCATTTCACCCAAGCATCGGGTGCTAAACTAATTAAACTTTTGCTACCGATATCTGCTGATTTAGTCATTGGTCATTGGTCATTGGTCATTGCTTAGTAGGTTCAGTGAGTAACTCAAGTTGCTAGTCATAAGATTGAGGCTCTTTGTATGCAGTAGGTATGTTGTTGAGCTTTAGCGCTAAAGCGCAACAACGTACCCATTCCGAGCAAGACCTGATGCAAGTAACTAGCAATTTGAGTTAAGTAAAGAAACCTAACCTACAATATACCGCCCCTTTTGTTGTGGGGTAGGTTCTCGTAGCCCGCCCCACACCCCATAGCAGGCAAGATGCCTGCTCCACAAGAGATTAAGTCGTATACTCGGCGTTAATTTTCACGTAGTCGTAAGTCAAATCGCATCCCCAAGCTTTACCAAAACCACCTCCATTGCCAATACTTACTGAAATTAAAACGGTATCTTCTTTCAAATAAGCACCAGATGCTGCTGTTTTCAAGTATGCACTAGCAGCAGATCGATCGAATGCTAAAGGTTGTCCGTTTTCCATTAGTAAGAAATTACCTAACCTGATTTGCAAATTTTCTTGATCGAAGGCGACACCAGCACGTCCAGCTGCTGCTGCAATTCTTCCCCAGTTGGGGTCGCGACCGAAAATAGCTGATTTAACTAGAGATGAACCGGCGATCGTTTTGGCAACTTGACGCGCCGCTTTGTCATCAGTTGCGCCAGAAACTACTACTTCAACGAGACAGGTGGCACCTTCGCCGTCCCGTGCGATCGCTTTTGCCAAATGCTGACAAACTGCTGTTAACATGGCCTCCAACTTTTCTGCTTCTGGGCCTATTTCGGTAATCGCGGGTGTGCGAGATTGTCCGTTAGCTAAAGCAATTAAGGTGTCGTTGGTACTGGTATCGCCGTCAACAGTAATTTGATTGAAGCTTTTATCGGCGGCGCGACTCAACATTTGTTGCCACAGGGAAGGAGAAACCGCTGCATCGCAGGTAACAAAAGATAGCATTGTCGCCATGTTGGGATGAATCATACCCGAACCTTTGGCAATTCCCCCGATTCGGACTGGACGATCGTGCATGATTGTTTCTAGGGCGATCGATTTTGGCACTAAATCTGTGGTGATAATCGCCTTTGCAGCTGAATCGCCTCCGGTTTCCGATAAGGCGGCGACGAGTTCAGGAATTCCTGCTTTCAGCACATCCATCTTAATCCGCTGACCGATGACGCCAGTAGATGCTAGCAAGATAGAGTCTGAGGGAATATTCAGTATTTGAGCTAAATTTTGGGCGCATTCGATCGCATCAATCCAACCTTGGGAACCTGTAGCAGCATTAGCTTGTCCAGCGTTGCAGAGAATAGCGCTGGCACCTGGTTTAGATTGCAGCCGCTGACGGCAGTAATCCACAGGGGCGGCACGTACAACAGAGGTGGTGAATACTCCAGCTGCGATCGCCTCCACATCCGACACAATCAAAGCTAAATCCGGTAATCCCGAAGCTTTCAGTCCAGCCGTAATCCCCGCCGCACGATACCCCCTGGGTGCTGTCACGCTACCGCTGATTTCCTGCCATTCTGTCATAACTTTCCCCTCCAGCCTTTTGCTTGTCTGAGAGCGGATCATACCATTTTAGATTTTAAATTAAAGATTTTAGATTTTAGATTAAAGAATTGAAGAAACTCTTGCTGCGAGGGATTTTCAGTCAAGTCAACCCATGTTTGTCTAATATCGCTTCCGTTTACATACTCCCCCTAAGACCGCTCCATTCTTTACTTTTGACTTTTGACTTTTGACTTTTGACTTTTGACTTCCGCGTAGCGGCACTAGCTCCTCAAAAAAAAAGGGGAGTCGCTTGGATGGACGACTCTCCCGATCATCAGGGTGCATCTACATACACGATTATAAATGGTTGGGGGTGAGGGGTGATACCCCTTATTGTATTTTTTTGGTGAAGTCTGGCCGCTTTTTGTTAAAGTTGAGACTAAGATTTCAACTTTTGGGCCAGCAGTTGGTTGGTCAGCTGGGGATCGGCTCGACCAGATGTTTTCTTCATCACCTGTCCGACAAAGAAGCCCAACAGTTTGGTTTTGCCGTTGCGGTACTGTTCTAGCTCTTTGGGATTTGCCGCCAAGATTTCATCGATGATGGTTTCTAGAGCTACAGTATCCGAGATTTGGGTTAATCCCTTGCGATCGACCACTTCCTTAGCCGAACCACCACTAGAGAACAACTCCGGTAGAATATCTTTGGCAATCTTGCCGCTGATAGTGCCTGCTTCGATTAGGGAAATCAGTTCAGCTAAGGTGTCCGGTTTGAGGGCAATTTGGGCGATGCTAAGTTTTTCGTTGTTGAGGTAGGCGCTGATATCGCCCATCACCCAATTAGCCGCTTGCTTGGAATTGGCACCAGCGGCGACAACGGCTTCAAAATATTCGGACACGGAGCGATCGTCTGTCAGTACCCGCGCATCGTAGGCAGAAAGTCCCAATTCACTTTCATAGCGGTGTCGTTTCTGGGCCGGGAGTTCTGGCAGTTCCGACTTCCACTTCTGTAGCTGCGCGGATGTCACCTCAATGGGAGCTAAATCGGGTTCGGGGAAATAGCGGTAATCGCTGGAACCTTCCTTGATCCGCATACTGATAGTGCGTTGACTGCCTTCCTCCCACAGCCTAGTTTCTTGCACAATCCGCTCACCGGCTTCCAGTGCTGTGGTTTGCCGATCGATCTCGTAATCGATCGCCCTTTCAATAGCACTGAAGGAGTTCATATTCTTAATTTCTACCTTCGTGCCAAACTCTTTTCGTCCCACCGGACGCACGGAGATATTCACGTCGCAGCGCAGGGAACCTTCCTGCATATTGCCGTCGCTGACACCCAAATAGCGCAGAATTCGGCGCAGTTCTTGGGCATATTCAGCAGCTTCTAGGGCCGATCGCATATCCGGTTCTGAGACAATTTCTACTAAAGCTACACCCGTGCGGTTGAAGTCTACCAGAGAGTAAGTGGAACCCGAAAGGCGGTCGCTACCCGCGTGAACCAACTTTCCCGCATCTTCCTCCATGTGCAGGCGAGTGATACCAATCTTTTTGCGGGTAACTTTACCCGCTTCATCCACCAATTCAACTTCTAGCCAACCATGCTCGGCAATAGGCAGGTCGTACTGAGAAATTTGGTAATTTTTAGGCAAATCGGGATAAAAATACTGTTTGCGGTCAAATTTGCTATAGGGTGCAATCTCAGAGTTGAGGGCTATCCCAGCTTTGACGGCGTACTCCAGTACCTTCTCATTGAGTACTGGCAACACTCCCGGCATACCCATGCAAATTGGGCAAACGTTCTGGTTTGGGCGACTGCCAAATTCGGTAGAACAATTGCAGAAAATCTTAGTGTCGGTACTAAGCTGACAGTGGGTTTCTAAACCGATCACGGCTTCGTACTGAGTTTTAACTGGTGCAGCGGTTGTCATGAGCTAACAAATTGAGGCATAACAATAATCAATCTGCTTCTATTTTAACTTTTTGCAGACAAGCTACAGATGTAGAGACGTTTCATGAAACGTCTCTACATCTGTAGTAACGTAAGTTGCTAGTTATAAGGTACGTTGTTGCGCTTTAGCGCTCAAAGAGCGCTAAAGCGCAACAACGTACCCATTATATGGAACCAACGTCTCTACACCAGAGGGTGTTCATTTGTAGCAGAAATAAATCCAAACTACATAACATAGTAGCTGGAACAAAGCAAGCCAAATTTCTGAAGAGTTTATTTAGTTGAGCGGTCTTTTCTGAATTATGCGATCGCAGCTTTCCCCCATCTTTGTTTACTGGTTACCTTTCCATTCCGTCGCAACCGCCTTTACAAGCATCAACCGTTATACTTCCAGCAACTATCTGGGTTAACTGATTTTCACAAGCAGGACATTTCATAGTTTTTCCTCACCTAGTGACTTTTGCAATTTTACTCGTTCTGCTAATAAATAAAAGATCGCGATGCCCACCCAGTCAGCTGCTAGATCGTAAAAACTAGCACTTCGGTTGGGTGAAAGTGTCTGGAGCAGCTCATCAGCTATACAACTAATTGCCACTAGAAGTGGAGCCAGCGGTATTGAAATAGACCAGACAGAAATTTTTCGTTTGCTTAGGGCTAGATGACCGAAGAAGGCTGCCATACCTAACAATATAAAATGGCCTATTGTATCGTAATAAGGGATGGTGGAGGATTTAACAGGGAGAACTTTCAAGTATGCTGAGATAGATATTGTGATTAAAAGAGCAAAGTAGAACCAAAAAGCAAAAATCCAGCCTTTCTTTGAGGATTTCAACCAGGAAAAGTTCATATTTGTTGAGTCTGCTTATAAGTTACCTACAGCTACAAAAACAAATAAGATGATTCCTGAAATTCTGGCTCTTTCGGAGTTGTGATGTTTTTGTTCAAAAAATCACATTTTCATGTTTCTGCCCCTCTACTCCTCTGCCCCCCTGCCCCTCTGCTCCTCTGCCCCTCTGCTCTTCTCTTTCCCTAGCCCCTAGCTATAGCTTTCTTGCCCACGAGTAGATAAACGGTCATGTCTCCTTTGCCTTTTACCTGGATTACACCCCGGTTTTCAAAATCGAACTTGTCCTTTAAACACTTGTAAGTTGCTTCTGTCATTTGAATACAGCCTGCCACACCATGAGATTCCATGCGGCTAGCAGTGTTAACCGTGTCACCCCACAAATCGTAGATAAACTTTTTGATACCTATGACTCCGGCGACAACAGGCCCTGTGTTGATGCCAATTCGGATACTGAAATCTACATTATTTGCCATGTTAAATTCCTTGATTGCCTCCTGCATATCAAGAGCCATTTCGGCGACGGCGGCGGCGTGATCGGGCCGTGGGTTGGGCAAACCTCCAACCACCATATAAGCATCGCCAATTGTTTTAATTTTTTCCAACCCATGCAGTTCAACCAGTCGGTCAAATGCGGAAAATATTTGGTTAAGTAAGCTCACCAGTTCTACCGGAGATGTACGCGCTGCCAGTTTGGTAAAGCCAACGATGTCAGCAAATAGAACAGTGGCTTCGGGGAAGCTATCGGCAATGATAGATTCTTCTTTTTTCAACCGCTCTGCAATTGCTGATGGCAAGATATTTAGCAGTAGGTGTTCTGCTTTTTCTTGTTCGGATTTGAGTTGTTTTAAAGAATATTCTAATGTTTCTAGCATCCAGTTAATGGTTCCTCCAAGACTGGACAATTCATCTTCTCCAGCACTGGATACGCGCAAGGAAAGATCGCCGCTTGCACCAATGCTTTTGACTCCATTACTGAGACTAGCCAACCGCGACAAAACCATCTTTTCTAATAGCAATAGATTGCCGATTCCAAACACAAACCCGGCTCCAATGAGTGAGAAGAGGAGATAAATTAGGCTAGCTTTTCCTTGGTTGTAAATAAGTCTTGGAAATTTAACTTCCATTAGTAAAGCTGGTTTGCCGTAGATATCCTTCAATATGGTATAACCTGCGATCGCATTTTCATCTAGCGGTCGGACGAGAATCTCCCCATTTTGGATTTGGGATTTGGGATTTGGGATTTCTCCCACCACCTCTTGCTTCTCTTTTTCTGCCAAGGCGGTACTCATTGCCTGTAAGTTGGGAGGTAGCTGTACATTATTTAAAGGATGGATAGTTATAGATAACTGAGTCAGAGTGGCTAAACGCTTGATTTCGTCAGCGTTTAAGTAGCGTCCCATGACCAGCGTGCCGCGAATTGGGCCGTTGAATTTGTTGGTGACGATCGGATGAGAGGCAATCAGCAATGGCCCTTCTGGTACTATAACGATTCCCTCATGACTGGTTTTTGGTGTAGCGTGTTGCACTAAAAGGCTGCTAGCCGTCAAATGCTGTTGCAGTCCCTTTGATACGGGAATCCCTTTCTGATACTTGAAATCGAAGCCTTTGCTGAGGACTGTTCGACGGTCAGAGTCGATTAATACGGTTGTGTTGAGCCTAAAATCTAAGAAAGTCTGATTAGAAAGATTCGTTTTGAGATAGCGTTTGTCGGTATCCACCATGAAGTTGTAGGTGTCGTCCCAAGCACCTAACTGGCGAACCAAGACGCTCAAGTTGCTAACATCCTCATCTAAGGCATCTAAGGCGCGTTTCACTCCCTGAGTAGTATAATCTACCTCCAAGTCTTGGGTATGCTTCATGAGATGGATGTATGCGGTAGCATACAAAACCCCAACTAGCCCTACGAGGCTTAGACCAATAACCAGCAGTGTCTTTTGACGCAGTTTCATGAAATTAGTGATGGTAATTTCAATTTGAAGATTTGAGTTGGCAGGTTGAATTTAATAGGACTTACGCAACTGGCACATAGAGTAGGGTGCGTCAGAGGCTGAAATCCTTATTCTATCCATGTATAACTTCGTCTGATGCACCCTACAAGTTGATTTAAGTGTGACAGTTGGCCTTAGTCCTGTTTAATTGAAAATTTTAAATTTGCATTTCTGTCCAGGCTTAGTATAACTCATATCATGTTCGGTTACATCGGCATTGTCTGTTGTCATCATTGGTTAAATTTAACCGCAGATGAAGACAGATGAACGCAGATGAACGCAGATAAGAGCGGGGATTTTTAGGTGACCGGTTGCATCGTTAGTATATGAGTGAGATAGTCAAATTGTCTGTTGTCATCGTTGGTTAAATTTTTACCGCAGATGAAGACAGATGAACGCAGATTAACGCAGATGCAGAATAATCACACGATTTTTTTAGGTAACCGATGCGTAAGGACATGATATCACCCTATTTCTTTGATGGTGCGTTACGGCAAAACCCTAACGCACCCTACAAAAAAAGTTGGCTGCGTTAACGCAGTGTAACGCACCCAAAAGTTATTTTCAGGGATTAGCAATGTCAAAATTTACGTTTGCAAACCCTCAAGTAACTGAGTGCGAGCTATTTCTAAGGCTTCTTGTAACTTGCTGGGGTCGCGTCCGCCAGCTTGAGCTAGGTTGGGTCGTCCGCCTCCGCCGCCTCCGCAAATTTTAGCGATCGCACCAATAAATTTTCCAGCTTGTAACCCTTTTTTGTTGACATCTGGACTAAAAAGTGCTATAAAATTCACTTTTTGTGCTTCGGGAACTGACGCTAACACTACAGCAGCATTGCCGAGTTTTTGCTGTAATCTTTCTGCGGCTGTTTTGAGGGATTCGGCGTCAACGTCTCCCAGCTGTGCAACTAGGATTTTGTAATCGCCAACTGTCTCGACTTGTGATAGGAATTGGTCGGATTTGGCGATCGCAAGTTCTGCTTTCAGTGCGTCTAATTGTTTCTGAGTTGATTTTAGTTCGTTTTGCAGATTGTTGATGCGATCGGGCAATTCTTCCGGTTTAGCTTTGAAGATTGCGCTCAACTCTTTCACCACTTTATCGCGCACATTCAAGTATTCCAAAACAGATGGCCCAGCTACGGCTTCAATGCGTCGCACTCCCGAAGCTACACCGGATTCTGAGATAATTTTGAACACTCCTATTTCAGCGGTATTGCTGACATGAGTTCCGCCGCACAGTTCCATTGAAACGCCTGGGAAATCCAGCACTCGTACTTCGTCGCCATATTTTTCGCCAAACATTGCGATCGCACCTTTTGCCTTTGCTTCAGCTAGCGGTAAAACTTCTATTCTAGCAGCGTGTGCTTCCGCGATCCAAGTATTAACTTGTTCCTCAACTTGTTGTAATTCTTCCCCTGTTAATCCACGCGGACAGTTGAAGTCAAAACGCAGTCTGTCAAAGGCTACTAACGAACCCGCTTGCGATATCGAATCATCGACTATTTTCTTTAACGCCGCTTGCAATAAGTGAGTTGCGGTATGATTTGCTTGGGCGCGACGACGACAAGATTTGTCAATTTGGGCGGTGACGGTATCGCCTACGCGCAATGTACCGCGTTCGATCCGTCCGAAATGAACAAAGAAATTAGATTCTTTTTTGACATCTTCAACTCGGATTAAAATGTCATCCCCCGTGATGTAACCGCGATCGCCGATTTGTCCCCCCGATTCTGCATAGAATGGAGTTTTGTCGAGGACGATTTGCACTTGTGTTCCCGCTTCTCCTTCTTCTACCGATTTCCCATTAATAAGGATTACTTCGATAACGCTTTGGCTAGCTGGTTGAGTATAACCCAGAAATTCGGTAACTTGGATATCTTCAGCTAATTTATCGAGAGAACCTTGCACGGTTAAGTCGATCGTTTCGTGGGCGTCTCTAGCACGTTGCGTTTGTTCTTCCATCGCCGCTTCGTAGCCGGATTTATCTACAGTAAGTCCGTGTTCTTCGGCAACTTCTTCAGTTAGTTCTACTGGAAAACCGTAAGTATCGTAAAGAGTAAAGGCGTCGCGTCCGTCGATTTCAGTTTTTCCTTGCTGCTTGACGCGATCGATAATTTCTTCGAGCAATTTTTCGCCGCGTTCCAGTGTTTTGAGGAAGCGGGATTCTTCCCGTTGCAGTTCGGCTTTGATTTGCGCTTCGCGTTGTCGCACGTTGGGATAAGCGGATTCGGAAAGTGCGATCGCACTCTGGGCTACTTTAGTCGTAAATTCTCCCTCAATTCCAATCAGTCGCCCGTGACGAACGACGCGACGAATTAACCTGCGTAACACATAACCGCGACCGACATTTGATGCCCGAATTTCATCGGCGATCATGTGGACGACTGCGCGAACGTGGTCACCAATCACTTTGAGAGAAACTTTGGTTTTCTCATCAACTTGGTTGTAATCAATGACCGCAATTTCAGCCGCCGTTTTGATAATCGGGAAAATCAAGTCTGTTTCGTAGTTGTTCGGCACTTTTTGGAGGATTTGCGCCATCCTCTCCAAACCCATTCCAGTGTCGATGTTCTGGTTTTGTAGCGCTTTCAGGTTACCTTCTGCATCCCGATTGTACTGCATGAACACCAAGTTGTAGAATTCGATGAACCGGGTGCCATCTTCTAGATCGATGTTGTCGTCGCCCAGTTCTGGGTGGAAATCGTAGTACATTTCCGAACAGGGGCCGCATGGGCCGGTCGGGCCAGACACCCAGAAGTTGTCCGCCTCTCCCATCCGTTGAATGCGATGCGCTGGGATGCCGATTTTGTCTCTCCAAATGGCAAAAGCGTCGTCGTCTGACTCGAAGACGCTGACGATGAGGCGTTCTGGGGCTAATCCAAAGGTTTTGGTTGACAGTTCCCATGCCCACGCGATCGCTTGTTCTTTAAAATAGTCCCCAAAGCTGAAGTTACCCAGCATCTCGAAGAAGGTGTGGTGCCGTGCGGTGCGTCCCACGTTCTCGATGTCGTTGGTGCGGATACACTTCTGGGATGTGGTGGCGCGGGGAAATTCTGGTGTTCTCTGTCCGAGAAAGATGGGCTTAAATGGTAACATCCCTGCGATCGTCAGCAGTACTGTCGGGTCTTCTGGCACTAGGGAGGCACTGGGCAGGATTTTATGCCCCCGCTGGGCAAAGAAGTCTAGGAATGTTTGGCGAATTTCGTTACCGCTGAGGTACTGGGGAGAGGAAGGCATGGATCTATATGGGAATCGTGTCGGTCAACATTCTAATTTTTACATTTTGTTGAAAATGCGGGGATTGGGGATTGGGAAAGAGGGGAGTGGGAGAGTGGGGGAGTGGGAATTTCTAATAGACATCTCCAGAAATTAAAGGTGCTTTACCTGTAACCCTTGTAGAGACGTTGCATGCAACGTCTCTACATTCTTTTTTGGAGAAGTATAATGGAGTAAGTATTTCCCAGAGCAATATAGTTTAGTTATTACTATTGTTATAACTAAAACCATACAAAATGTCAATTTTTTGTTTGTTGTCGATAGACTAACTGACTTGTGGAACTAGGATGCGTCCGTTGTTCCCGGCGCTGTTGTATCGTTGGAGTACGTCTATTGCGATCGCACTTCCTCTCCCAGCTTCCACCAAAGCAACGCAAGCACCCCCAAAACCTGCACCAGTTAGTCTTGCGCCGAATACTCCCGGAGTTTCTTGCAACATCGCCACCAGCGTATCCAATGCTGGTACGGAAACTTCGTAATCATCGCGCAAGCTAGCGTGGGAAGCGTTCATCAATTCGCCAAAACGCTGTGCCGAAACTCCTTGCAAAGCTTCCAGTACTCGGTTATCCTCAGTGACAACGTGACGAGCGCGACGCCGCAGCGGTTCGGGTAATTCTTCCACTATATTCGGATCGGTGATATCTCGCAAAGCTTTAACTCTGAGTAAATGTGCAGCTTCTTCGCACTCGGCGCGGCGCTGGTTATATCCGCTACTCGCCAAAGTACGAGGTACACCGCTATCCATCACCAAAACTTCTGCACCTCTTGGGAAAGGGAGAATTTGGCGTTCGAGAGTGCGGGTATCCAAAAACAGGATATGTTCGGTATCGGCTAGACTTGACGCCATCTGATCCATGATGCCGCATTTCACACCAGCGTAGTGAATTTCGGCTTGTTGTGCGAGTTGTGCGATTTGGATATCATCGAGAGGGAGTTTGAGGAGCGATCGCACTCCCCTCAGCGTCGCCACTTCCAAAGCTGCACTGCTAGACAAACCAGAACCTATAGGAACGGAAGATTTAACGTATACATTCAGAGGCGGTATTTTGTGTCCTTCTTTTTCCAAAAGTTGCAGACAGCCAAATATATAACTGCCGAAACCAGATGGTGTACGATTGGTTTCTAAAATTGTCACCAATTCGTCTAAATCTTCAGAGTAGAAATGATGCTGTAAATCATTGCTTAAACCCAATTGGACTGTTGTGCTTTGGGGAATAGCAGTTGGTAATACGAAGCCATCATTATAGTCAGTGTGTTCGCCAAGTAAGTTAACTCGTCCTGTAGCACTGGCTTCGGTTTCTGGTATTTCAGCGAATATTTTTTGAAAGTTTGTCATGGTTTCATTATCCAACCTCCAAAGGTAAAGGACGCAATCTTCCTTCTACTTCAACATTAGGCCATTTCGGATCGAAAGTCATATTTTCCAACTCTCCATCTTTAAGAATCACAAAAGTATCTTCAATTTTGGCACCAGGTAAACTGGGATTCCACGCCACAGCCATATTTTCTGCCAAAGTATCGCTAGTAGAAGGAGTTGCCACAATTTCTCGCGCTAGATATCCGGTAGTTCCCCCCTGATGATGTTCGTGAATTGCATTGGGATATGCGTATTTTTGATAAGCTTGTTTGAACTCATCATAAATCGTATTTAGGCACGTTCCAGGTTGGCACAAATTTAGCGCTTCCGCTTCTATTTCGCGGAGATAACCGTGCAATTTTGCGTGTTCCGGTTTCATCGCACCAAATGAGACAAATCGGGTAAGATTTGCATACAAACCATATCCCCTAGCGCAAAACACCATCATCGCTTCCCCTCCGATCGGCTCCCTGCTGGGTGTAGCATGACGGTAAAGTGGCAAACGCCTCTCCCCAGCTACCAAAGTCAGCGCCGGATGCAACCCCCTCGCCCACAACGCCGCTGCACCATCACCCGCGAGATGATATTCTGTCCATGTAGGTTTGGCCTTTGACAGCACTTCTGTCATAGCTTCGCTAGCTAAACGCCCCACACGGCGATATCGCTCCAATTCGCTTGACATCATCACCCGTTTGTGCTTAAAAAGCGATAAAGGCAACGAACCTTCTTGGTTAGTAGTGCGATCGCTTAAAACCTTTCCCCCCTCCGTTACTTCCCGCACAAAAGATTCGCGGGCAGCAACATCTGCCCAAGGATGGATGTGCAGCTTGAAAATTGCCGGAAGTTCCTCATCTTTTAAACGCTGGGCTTCAATTTCATCAGTCAAAACCCACGCATCCTCAGCAGTTACCAACACTTCCGCCACACCCGTTTCGGCTGTCAGCAACACCGTATTTGAAGCCCCAGCAGTCGCCCAGGCAAACCAATCTGTTCCCTTTAAACGGACACCCATCGCCCCAATCTTACTAACGGAGTTGCGGATTAACTCCAGCTTGGAGGATACTTCTTCGTTTACAGCATTCATGAGGGTACCGCCGTTTAGATTTGACATGGCAACTCATCTATGGTTAATATTCTCAGCAGCAGCGGGATGTAACTTTAAATCCCCATCGGGGATTGAAACTATATTTACGACTACCGCCTGCAATTCCTTCGCCTTCTCTTCTGGAAGCGCATCATTAGCAAACATTCCTGCTGCCAATTCAGTTCCCGCCAGATATTTTAAACGATCTTTTGTCCGATAAGGTGGATAAAATTCTGCGTGCAGGTGTGCTTCTGGATGGGGATTGCCATCTGTAGGTGCTTGGAACCAAGCCATCAAATAAGGAAAAGGGCGATTCCACAAACCATCATACTTGAGAAGAACAGTTTTTAAAGCTTTGGCAACTGCTAGACGCTGCTTTTCGCTAAGATCTACAAATGTAGCAACGGGCTGTATCGGGGCAACCCAAACTTCGTAAGGGTAACGGGCGCAGGCGGGTACGAAGGCAACTGCATCCTCATCCAAATAAATAATTCGCGAATTATCTACAATCTCCTTTTGAATCAAATCTTCTAACAATCCCCGCCGATGTTCCTGATAATACCTCTGCTGCATTTCCAACATCTTTGCCGGAACTGATGGCACAAAGGGATATGCGTAAATTTGCCCGTGGGGATGCAGCAAAGTTACCCCCATTTCTACACCCTTATTCTCGAAGGGCAACACATACTGAATTTGGGGAATTTCTCCCAGTACGCGGGTTCTATCAGCCCAAACTTGCAATATCAATTCCAGATGATCCAGTGGTAGCGAACCCAAAGAAGCTTGCGGATCTTGAGTAAACACTACCACTTCGCAAGCACCGTTTGCCGGGATAGTTTCCACAACGCTAGCAGGTGGATTGTGTGCAGTCACCTTCATCGAGGGAAAGCGGTTATCGAAAACGGCGGCATCGTATCGTCCTTGGGGGAGTTCGGTGGGAAATTCAGGATCTTTGGTAGGTGCGAGGGGGTTATATTCGGGCGGTGGCATGAAGGTGCGCCCTTGACGGTGACTGGCATAAGCAACCCATTCTCCCTTAAGGGGATGCCAACGCAGGTGTGGATTTGCTTGAATTGGCTCATTGCCGGGGCTGGGCGCTATAATTCCCTGTTCAATAGGATACCTGCTATATAAGGTGAGTTGGCGACCATCTGGTTTTGATAGTATCTGGGTGTACATCTTCATTTTAGCGATCGTCCGGCTTCAACTCCTGAAAGTATAGCTGCCCAGCTTTCTCGCTTGCCCCTACCTAGAGTCGCAGATGTGCCGAAGCGCGGAAGTCACTCATTCAAAAGTCAAAAATCCTTTGAGTGTCAGTCATTCACCAGTTCTTCACTTCTATAATGTAAGTTCAACTTACACACTTTAAAAAACTTGACGGTAAACAACAATGGATAAAACAACTTTATTGAATAATATCCTAACTGAGAAATCTTTCAACCGAATTAACTTGAGTAGTACCAACTTAAGTGATGCCGACTTTAGTGGCTTTAATTTTCAAGAAGCAAATTTTAGTGGAACCATACTTATTCAAGTAAATTTTTCCCAAGCTTATCTTAATGGAGCGTTACTGAATTACGCAGATTTAAGTTATGCCAATTTATCTCTATCTTATGCCCGCGAAACCGACTTTCGGGAGGCAAATTTATTTAAAGCGAAGCTGAATGAAGCTGATTTGATGCAGGCAAATTTATGTTCGGCTTCCTTGTGGAAGGCTAAACTATATAAAGCTAACCTATGGGCAGCGTCTCTATGCGAAGCCGATTTGAGCGAAGCTGACTTAACCGAAGCGAAATTGATTGAGGCATCGCTGATTGGAGCAAATCTTTTTGCAGCCAATCTGAGTGGAGCAAAACTATGGGGGGCGAGGCTGGGAGAAGCTAATTTAACTCAAGCTAACTTGACTGGTGCAGATCTAAGTTGGGCAAATTTGAGCGGTGCAGATTTAACGGGGGCTGACTTGCGCGGGGCGACCCTTAATAATACCAATCTGACTGGTACAAAGCTGGATAAAACTATCATGCCTGACGAAACTATGCAGGCAGAAAAGCCAGTAATATCATGCCAGTTTAATCACTTCCTTTATAATTTGCCGCTTTTTCTCAGTTGATAGTATAGGGTGCGTTGTTACGCACCCTACAGCTAGTCCTAACTCTGGCTCAGCATCGGCTCAATTTGCTGTCTTTGGTATTGCAACTCCCGTACTAAAGGTTCATAGATTTCGCGATCGCCTACCTCGTTAGGATAATCCCAAAGCCCGTTGTGGCAGTGGCGATCGTCATCCCAGCCCGGATGGTTAACAATTGGATACAAGCACACGCCATCAATGGGAATACCCATCTGAATGGCGGCGACTACCTCACTGCATACATAGTTAAACCAAGTAGGACGAAAATCATCCTCAGTTCCGGTTTCAGCTATAAACAGAGGGCGTTCGTAACGTTCGTAAACCTCCTGTAACATATACCTGAAGGGGGTATACAGGGGGTCGTCCAGCTTCATGGGGTCTTGATTGTGAATCCACTGGTTGCGATCGTAATAATTTACCCCAATAATATCCAGATATTTTTCCTTGCCGCCCAGTTCGGGTCGTTGACGCCCAGCCAGCATATCCCATCCTTGGTACTGGGATATGCGGTAGTCCTCGGCAAGAATACGATCTTTCAATTTTTTTGGATCGGCAATAATATTGATTGCAGGGTCGATATGGACAATTCGGGCGCTAGGATTAATATGCCAGACTGCTTCTATGGCTGCGATCGCAGATCTCACCAATTGTGCTTTCAGTTCATCTCCCCGTCCTTTACAAAACGGATTGATATAAGCTGCATCGCCACCCCCCCACGAAACGAATGAAATCTCGTTGACAGGGCAAATAAAAGGTACTGTGTCAGTTTCGCTACTTAGCACTTGCATAAAGGCAAGCACCATACGTTCAAAGCGTTCGATAAAAGCTGGACTGAAGATATCAAGATCGTCAGGCCATCCGTAGTGGAACAAATCCCATATTACCTGCATACCCATATCGCGGGCAGTGCGGATCGTGGGCAGCACGCTGGAAAAGTCGTACTTGCCAGGTGTCTGCTCGATCAGGTGCCAGCGAATGCCTTCGCGAACAGTTAATATACCTTGCTCTTGTAAACGTTTGTAGTCGGCTACAACAAACTTATCGTGTCCGGTGGCTGCAACTACGTCTAGACGTTTTCCGGATCGCAAGCGATGGGTGGAACATTCAAAGCCACCGATAAAAAAACTCTCAAAGATGCTCATCGGTCATTGGTAATTGGTAATTGGTAATCGGTCAGGGGTCGTAGGCAGTAGGTGGTGGGGAAGAAAGGAGGGGGAGAGGGAAAGGGAAAATTCCCCTTTCCCCTTAACTTTTCCCATTACCCATTACCATTCCCATTCCCATTAGCTTTCACAAGGTCAACTTCTGACCATTTTGCTTCATGGGCTTCTGGTAGTGCATCTTCCTCTTCGGTAGTCCAGCCAAGAGTTGCTGCTTTAATCGCCTCAATAGAAAACTTCGGCGTGCGATCGGCATACAATAGACCGTTAGCTTCCTGGAAGGTATCCGTTAGCTGGGTGTAGCAAAAGCCGCTGAACATTTCCACCTTGTTGACCCCATTTAGCAATGAAGTATAGTTCTTTTGCAACTCGGAGACATTGGAAAATTGCGCGTATCCCCAGATTTTGTGAGCATCGGGGCTTTCCCCACGCGCATAGGCTATACCGCCAAACTCGGTGAGCATTACTGGCTGTCCGCTATGAGGATAGCCATCCAGCGTCAGGACACGACCTCCCGGACGGCGGCGATCGAAGAGTTCCGTTATGTTAACCTGTGGCCCGTAGCGCTTTGCTAAGCTCTTGGCCTTGTTGCGATCGTGAACTCCGTAGTCGTGGATACCGATGATGTCAGTTGCCATACTCTCCCAGCCGTCGTTGCCAATCACCGGACGAGTCGGGTCTAGGGTTTTGGTCAAGTGGTAGAGTGCTTGGACGTAGTTACGGTGAGCCGCCGTCGCCGTCAGGTCGGGAACTCCCCAAGATTCGTTGAAGGGCACCCACACCACGATGCACGGGTGGCTGGAATCTCGCTGGATTACCTCAGTCCATTCTTTGGTGATCCGTTCTACGGCTTTGGGAGTGAATCGATAGGCGCTAGGCATTTCTTCCCAGACCATCAGACCGAGTACATCCGCCCAGTACAAGAAGCGAGGATCTTCAATTTTTTGGTGCTTGCGGACACCGTTGAAGCCCATTGCTTTGACTAACTCGACATCCTGCCGCAGCGCTTCATCTGAGGGTGCGGTAGTCAGCGTGTCCGGCCAGTAGCCTTGGTCTAGAACTAGGCGCAGATAGTAGGGATGCCCGTTGAGCATAAAGCGATCGCGCTGTATGCCTACCGTCCGCATTGCTGTATAAGACTTTACTTCATCGAGTAGAGTATTATTATGCCACAGTTGCACCTGTGCATCTATTAAAGTTGGTTTTTCCGGACTCCACAGCAACTCGTTGCGGTAGTCGTCGATACCGGGGTCGGAAAGTGCGATGCGTCGGTGAATCTCGCCGTCGATCGCTTCGTAGGTATCGTTCACCAGCAGTTGGCAGCCAACTGTCAGTTTGACTTTTATTTGCATACCATCGTGCAGCTCGCCCGCCACAAAAGCTTCAAAGCCAATTTCCCAACGCTCAAAGTGCGGCGTCCAGCGGATACAATCGATATAGCTGCTCTTAACAACCTCAGCCCAAACGGTTTGCCAGATGCCGCTGGTACGCGGATACCAAATACTGTGTGGCTCCATCTGCCAATCCTGCTTTCCACGGGGCTTGGCTAAATCGTGGGGGTCGTCCTGCGCCCAGACTGTTACTTTCTGCGGCCCATTTTCATTCAATACAGGTGTAATATCGATGCTGAAAGGGGTGTATCCGCCTTCATGTTCGGCCATGAATTGACCGTTGACCCACACGCGGGCGTGATAGTCTACAGCCCCGAAGTGGAGCAGCACCCGACCGTCACCCTTATCTACCTCAAAGAAGCGCTCGTACCAGCAGTTCGGATGAAAACCCGTGTCCCCTATACCGCTCTTGGCCGATTCCGGAGCGAAGGGAACTTCAATAGTATGAGTCCAGTTAGGAATATCAGTCGGTCTAGTAAATCTTCCTCGATCGTCAAAAGTAAAGCTCCAAGGGCCGTTGAGGCAAATCCAGTTAGCCCGCTGTAACTGCGGACGCGGATAAGCTGTTTCAGGCTGGGAAACAACAGCGCCGTTGTTGCGATCGGTGGGGTTTTTCACATAACAATCTTCAAGCCATTTACCAAAAGTGTTCATAACAGACATCTACCATAGGTTATATCTCTAGCTTACCCACTGATCCCCGACCTGTAACTCTTTTTTGTAAATTATTTGAAAAAAATTTTTAAGCTTTACAGAATTCTCATTCTTACTGATGAGTACGTTTTTAAGCCAGTTTTTTTCTGATAGCAGTTTCGTTTCGATCGAATATATAGCGTCCAAGCGATCGGATGAGGTACAGTGCTTTTTCTCCCACTCCCCACTCTCCCACTCTCCCACTCTCCCACTCATTAAAATGCTGTACCTCACCCACTCGCAAGCTGCTATATATCAGAACCACTACAATGTGGTGTGGTGGCATTTTATCCTTGAGATGGCTTGACCTCAAAACAAGTAGGCTCCAACCTGCAATACCAGTGCAGGTTAGAGCCTACGAAAGCCAGTATTATTGCCGGTTTTTCTCTGTATTTGGTCTGCCAGCAAGCCAAAAAAGTAAGCAGAGACTTATTTTTTGAGGAGCATTCTGCTATTAAATTCATCCAGACTAGCAAAAACTTGAAAAACCAGATCCAAGCCAGTAAGTTCAAATAATATTCTAACCTGCTCGTTCAAAGAGCAGATGAACAAGTTACAGCCAGCGGAGCGAATCAATTTGAATGCTTCCACTAAAACCATTAATCCAGAACTGGTAATAGATGTTAGATTCTTCAAATCCAGCAAAACAATATTGGCTCCAGCCTTGACAACATCCTCGATTTCTCGATGAAACTGAGTAGCCATATTGCTGTCTAAAACATCAGGATACTGGACAATTTTAACATAGCCTTTCGATAGTTGAATTAGTAAATGCCACCTAAAATTGTCTTTGGAAACGCCGATATTGAAGGTGCGAGTCGTTGGGGTTGGTTCATCGGTCACTTTGTAACTCCGACCGACGATCCCCGTTCGACCTCAGATCTAGAAGTGAAATGGGGCGTTCACCCAGCGGGAGAGGGTAGATCTCAGTGGGGAATGAACGCCCAAGCAACCACACTTTCTATTCTTATTAAAGGACGATTCCGCGTTCAGTTTCCCGATCGAGAAGTTGTACTATCTCGCGAAGGAGATTATGCTCTCTGGTCTCCTGGTGTGTCTCATTGTTGGTTGGCTGAAGAAGATTCTACTATTTTGAGTGTCCGATGGCCATCCCAGCCAGGAGATACCGTAGCAATGTCAACGCAGTCTCAGGTAAATGAGGAAAACTTGTAGATTGTTAAACTCCTAATTTCATAAACATTTTTGGTCATCTTTTGGCGCACTATTAAATTTGATATCCTAACTCAGTCAAAACTATTTGCCTGATTCCCATCGCTTATTTCTTCTTCCATCTCAATGCTAGAAAAAGAGCGATAAGTATAGCCCATTGCGGGAGTCTTTCGCACATCTTCTTTAATGGCATCCAAATCGATGTAACTGTCAGCAACATTCAGCAAAATTTCGCTAGTCATAGACCGCAGACCGACTACTTCAACCCGAACTCCTCGGTAACTAACTGCATTAACGGCATAGGCTAGGTCACCATCACCGCTGACTAAGATGGCAGTATCGTAGTATTCGGCTAAAGTTACCATATCTACAGCAATTTCTACGTCCAGATTACCTTTTTTAGAGCCGTCTGGAAGCTGGATTATATCTTTACTAATCACGCGGTAGCCGTGACGACGCATCCAGTGCAAAAAACCCTGTTGCTTTTCATTGGTTGGATCTACTCCGGTGTAAAATAAACAGCGCAACAGCGGAGAACCATCGGTTAAATAGCAAAGTAGTTTGAGGTAGTCAATTTCAATGCCTAGTTCTAAAGCTCCATAAAATAAATTCGAGCCATCTATAAAAATAGCAATTCGACCGCGATTTGAGCGATTTAAAACAGTCATGTCGCTAACAGATGTATGAGAATAAGAGAAGATTCCAGACTCGCTATCCTGCATCTCTATTCCTGGTTTATCTGGCATTATTCTGCTGGCATTCCTGGTTTTTCGATCGGGCCGTTGAGGTTTGATTGGTGCTATGGGCTTTGTCAAGGTTTCGCCAATAGGCTTGAGCATCGGGTGCGCTTGGCGGCTTTGCTTAAAAATATACATAAATCATCTTTTCAACTTGTTGTCCTTACTAAGCAATTTAACTACTATTTTTAACTTCAATCTCTACCGGAGGAACAGGATCTATTTATATCGAAAGAGGAGTTTTAATGTTAAGTTAACCTGTATTATTGAATACAAATATTTTCAATTGCCCTAACTAAAATTTTAATGCAAAGGGAAAGCAAAAAGGAGCAATACCTTTTTGTTTTCCCTTACTTATTGCTGAACCAGCGTTCTAAACGGTGAGAGCATGGCCGTTCTCGATATGCTGCTCCAAAGTGCTACGTGCTATTAGGTTAGAGTACATTGTGAGAGCCTGAGCCACAACCTGATCCATATTGTAATACTTGTACGTCGCCAAGCGTCCCACGAAATGCACATGGGGAGTTGCCTCAGCCAACGCCTTGTATTTCTTGTAGATTTCGGCATTTTCTGGGCGCGGTACGGGGTAGTAAGGGTCTCCCTCAGCACGCGGGAACTCATAGACAATGCTAGTTTTCGAGTGTGACTGTCCCGTCAGATACTTGAACTCGGTCACGCGGGTGTATGGATGTTCGTTGGGATAGTTCACCACTGGCGCTGGTTGATATATCGGTGTATTGTGCGTTTCGTGTTTAAATTCGAGCGATCGATAAGGTAACTTCCCGAAGCGGTAATCGAAGAAGGCATCAACTGGCCCTGTATATACCATTTCCCGATACGGAATCACATCCTGAATCTCCCGGTAATCGGTGTTGAGCATAACCTTGATGTTCGGATGAGACAACATCTTCTCGAACATTCGGGTATAGCCGTGTAGCGGCATTGCCTGATATGAGTCGGTGAAATATCGATCGTCCCGGTTCGTGCGGGTCGGCACGCGGGCAATCACAGACTTGTCCAGTTCAGACGGGTCCATACCCCATTGCTTGCGGGTGTAGTTGCGGAAAAACTTCTCGTAGAGTTCCCGACCAACTTTGCCGATCACTACATCTTCTGAGGTGCGGATATATTCTTTTGGTTCAGCTACCGACTCGAAAAACTTGGTCAACTCGAATGAGTTAAGATTCAGCCCGTAAAGCTTATTGACAGTATCGAGGTTAATCGGAATTGGCAGCAGCTGACCATCCACGCTAGCAAGTACGCGATGCTCATACTGTCGCCACTCGGTGAAGTTCGAGAGATACTCGAATACTTCGCGGGAGTTGGTGTGAAAGATGTGCGGCCCGTATTTATGCACGAGAATACCGGCATCATCATAACGATCGTAGGCATTCCCGCCGATGTGATTGCGAGTATCAATAATGAGAATCTTTTTGCCAAGCTGAGTGGCAAGCCTCTCAGCAAGGACGCTTCCAGAGAATCCTGCTCCGACAATTAGATAATCGAACATAGTTGGTTATTAGTTGTTAGTTGATAGTTGATAGCTTTTTGTCATTAGTCACGAGTCATTAGTCATTTGTTAATTGTCAAAAGTCATTTGTTGAATATTTGGCAACCAATGACCAATGACTAATGACTAATGACTAATGACTAATGACGGCTGACTGCATCAGTTCCGTCATACGATCCCAAGTGAGATCCCAAGAATTTTGTGCCAGGAAGGCATCAACACGATCGAGCCATGCCGATCGAGCGCGATTTTCATTCATCGCCGCCTCAGCTGCTGCAACAAAGTCTGCAACTGTATCTGCAATTTGCACCAAACCGTTCTCTCCGTAGGGACGAACAACATCCCGGATTGAGGTAGACACAACTGGTTTACCTGCGGCGAGGTATTCCGGAGTTTTGGTAGGGCTAATAAAGCGCGTTGAGGAGTTGCGTGCAAACGGCAGCATCGCCACATCCCACCCGGCAAGATATGCAGGCAGCTCTTTATATGATTTGCCCCCAAGATAATGAATATTTTGGGGGCGAGGCAGGATTGCTGGGTCTATTTTGACGATGGGGCCGATGATGACGAGATGCCAGTCGGGTCTCGCTGCGGCAATGCCTCCCAGGAGTTCGATATCCATCCGTTCGTCTATCACTCCAAAGAATCCCAAGCGGGGATGGGGAATATCTGCTTGGTCTGCTGGATCTGCTGTGAAGTTTCTCGCCTGTGCAAAGTGCGCCTTTTCGATACTACTGGGAAATGCGTAGACGTTCGGGTGGCGATCGCGTTTTGCTTCGTAAAGGCTTTGTCCGCCTGTAAACACTATGTTGGCACGCTTGAGGAGTTCAGCTTCTGATTCCCTCATCGCAGGCGGCGCTCCGTTGAATGCGGACAGCTCGTCCATGCAATCGTAGACGATCGCTAGCGGCTTTAAGTGGCCCGTGAATGCCATAGCCATTGGTGTGTAGTACCAGAATATGTACTGGCTAATTTGGCGTTCTGCAAATAACTCACTCAGCAGGATTTGTAAAGCTGCATTTACCTCTGACTGACTCAATCCTTCTTTCAAGTGCGGCACCACAACCCAAACCCCACTCTCGCGCCTGCCGATATCCAGTCGCCCTGAAGAGTCGCTGCTAAAAATTGGCTCTTCGATAAAGAATACACGCCGTTCTTTTGCACATCGTGTCAGAAGATGTTGGGGTCTTTGGTACACAAAATCCCAACGCAAATGTGACAAGCAGACTAAATCGGGCGGCTCGGTCAGGGAAGGTGCGACAAGCTCAAAATGCTTGTAGGACGAGTCAATCGAAGATTTGAAAGTAGGTATGGATGGCGATTCAGCTTGCATATATAGCTGCTCTTCGTCCTGCTGCGCTAACCCTTCACGCTTCTCCCCTGACACAACATTGCCACTAATGTATTTTATTTGAGCTTTGTGTGGGGACATAGTTAGCCTCAGATATCGGTTAAGTGTATTTTTTGAGATGTTTTAGCAAATGGATATGGGAATTTGGCTTGGAGGTTTCCAACCACAAGTTATACAAGGATGAGCATCGTGAAAAGATCGCTCCCGTGGCGTTTGCCTGGTAGAATCGCTGTTTTACTTACAGCTTTGATAACTCGCGAGGCAGTTGTTTATTCTTCAATTTGCTACTGATAATGATTTTATAAGCTTTTATCTAGCTGAGCTTCTCCCTCAAGGATGAAAAGATTATTACTGCTGCCAAAAATATTTACTCAGTTTCTGCTTAAACTGCCCTCAAGCAAAAGCTGCTTCTGTAGCTAGGGAATAGGGGATAGGGGCTAGGGTCAGAAGGGGCTATAATCAAGGCTTTCAGGAATTAAGAACGTCCTAACTGACTCATCGGTTGCTATACCTAGAGTAGAAACTTTACGTTCCAAAAATTGTTGTTTATAATACAAAAAAAAATTCCATTTAGTGCTAATGAATTTACCAGTGTTTCTCTGTCTCTGGAATGGTATAGATTACTCCTTTAGGCGTAGGAGCCCTTTAAGTCTATAGGCAGGGATTTCTCATTTCCTAAGTAGCTATAGCTAGGGGCTAGGGGCGTGGGGGAAGAAAAGTCACTCATTCAAAAGTCAAAAGTAAAGAAGGGATTGGGGGCTACGGGCGTGGGGGAAGAAAAGTCACTCATTCAAAAGTAAAGAAGGGATTGGGGCTACGGGCGTGGGGCTACGGGCTATAATCAAGGGTTTCAGGAATTAAGAACGTCCTAACTGACTCATCGGTTGCTATACTAAGCTGCTACGCATCTAATTTCACAGTCAGTTTTTATGAAGCTCTCTTGTGGGATGGGCATCCTGCCCGTCCTTGTATTCGATTTAGATGCGTAATAGCTTATCAAGGCAAGACAGCAATGTTGAGATTTGTTTAAGAGCCGTTGACAATGGAGACTCGTACTGAATGACATTTTTATATAGCCACAGTCAAATATGTTAGGACAGTATCGATCGCTCAAAGCAAGCGACTGTGTTTGTACTAAAGCGGAAGCACTTTGCTATAAAAGTCGAAAAAGTGAGAACAGTGCTGCAAAAATCGAGATGGAATTTGGGGACTAAGAGCAAAATGTAGGTGCAAGTAAGAAGCATGAACTTGTTGCAACTGCCATCCTTCTTGTGTTGGTAAACTTTGGGAATTATACCCTCGGACTTCAAACAAAGGTGTTTCCGGTGCTTTAGATAAAGTAGAACGGTGAAACTCATGACCCCAAACTGTTGCCCCAGCTGGTAGGAGGGGACTATCTTGCAATGCAGTTGCCTGTCGATAACCTAATGTTAGACGCTCACCCATTACAGCTGTTGTAGGCAATATTCCTACCATCGGCCAAGATTTTCCATTAAAATCAACTATCTGCTCGCACAAATACATTAAACCGCCACACTCTGAGTATGTGGGCATTCCAGATCGAATCGCCGCCCGAACTGCGTTGCGTGCTGAGCAATTTGACGATAATTCTTGTGCAAATATTTCTGGGAAACCACCCCCAAAATATAGTCCTTGGACTCCCGCAGGTATTTGAGGATCGGTAAGTGGACTCCAAGGCACCAGTTGGGCACCTAACTCTTCTAGGAGATCTAGGTTATCTGCGTAGTAGAAACTGAAGGCCCGATCGCGTGCGATCGCGATTTTAGATTTTGGATTTTTCGCAAAATCCAAAGTGGTAATTGGTAATTCTTCTTTGCATCTCACTAGCGGCAAAAGCTGTTCCCAATCAAAACAGCTGTCTCCCAAATGTGCAAGTCTATCTATTATAATATCTAACTGGGGAAGTTCTGCTGTGGGCACTAAACCGAGATGTCGGTCACCAATTGTAATATTATCCTGACGCCGCAATACTCCCAGAATGGGTAGATTTAAAGGTTCGAGGGCATCTTTGAGGAGTTCCAGATGGCGATCGCTCCCCACTCGATTTAACACCACTCCAGCTAACTCAATACTGGGATCGAAAGAACGATACCCATGTGCTAGAGCCGCCACCGATCCCGATAACCGACTGCAATCAATTACCAGCAATACCGGCAAGTTTAGCAGACGCGCAATGTGAGCCGTACTCGCAAAAAATGAGGGGGAGAGTGGGGGAGAGGGGGACTGGGGGAAAGGAGAATCGCTGTCTCCTTCTCCCGTTCTTCCCTTCACGCCATCAAATAAACCCATCACCCCTTCCACCAAGGCATATTCGACGCCTTGGGTATGACGGGCAAAACATTGCTGCGGGTAAGACTCATTTGTCAAAACCGGGTCTAAATTGCGACAAGGTAACCCGGTAACATATTGATGAAACATCGGATCGATGTAGTCAGGGCCTACCTTAAAAGATTGAACATTGAGATTCCGACGCTTCAAAGACGCCAGCAGGGCGAGTGTGACTGTTGTCTTGCCCACCCCGCTGCGTTCGCCTGCAATAATTAAAGCCATTTTTTAGGGGCTAGGGGCTAGGGGCTAGGGAAGAGGGAATAAAGAATTTTAGATTAAAGAATTGAAAATTGAAAGAGAAAATTTTAGATTTCAGATTTCTTTCTTGAAATCTAAAATCTAAAATCTAAAATCTAAAATTACCTAGCCTCCTGCCAATTTGAGAATAGCAGCGGTGACGGCCATACTTTCTTCGTAAAGACGATCGCGCCCCCAGCGTTGCAACAATGTAGCTGACAAAAGTTTTTCCGCCTTTTGGTCAAAAAGCGGCGTTACTTGTTGAATCCGGCAGGATTGGGCTCCGCCGCCAGCTTCCATCCGCATACAACCGCCCGTCTCAGAACACAAAACGGTACAGCAGTCAGCGTTGATGTTCGTAGAGGTTAAGCGCAGGGCAATCAGGTCGCCCGGTATATCACCTGAATCAGCCGTGGGAATTGCCGCCAGTTCTGCTTCTATTTGTCGTCCATCGGAAGCTACGAACTGAATGCGCTTGATGTCGTAGTCGCCGCCTTCTTGTTTGTAGGAGATGGGTTGCCATTGTAGCCGACTTGCCAGCCAACCCAAATACATGAGTGGCTGAGTGGCATTGCCTTTTTCGTAGTCTAGAGTGACGCGATCGATCTCCTTAATAGAAGCACGACGTTCGGGTGGGTCAAAAGCCTCTGCGCTCAACTCTTGCCATGCGGCTAGACGACGCCAGTTCAGGTCGGAAATGGGAATACCAGACTCTAGCAAGCTTTGCACTTGCAGCAACTCTGCCTCTGGCTCGTTGAAGTGACTGGAGTCAATAATAATTGAATTGCAAGACTCCGCCAGTCGCTTGAACAGGCTGTTTTCCAGGTCGGGTGTTGCCTTCCACCAGAGGAATTTGGGCAGATCGCCGATCAGTAGTGCAGGAAGCATTCCGGCGATGCGTTCTATTGCTGCTTCGGTACCTCTGAGGGTGATGTATTCGCAGCAGATCAGGCTATTGCCGCTTTGCTTTTGGACGGGACAGTAGGCGGATACTTGGGCTGTTACGCCTTCATCTTCTCCTGCCATTGGGCAAAGGGCGAGGATGCGGCAAGGGTTGGCTGCGGCGATCGCATCTGCTACACCAGAACCGCTGGCATCTTGGGCATACTGGGGCATCACTCCGCCGTTAACATCTAGTGTGACGGCCTGCCCCCGTTTTTTAGCAACTTCTTCTCGCAGTCGAGCTATTGTTTCCGGGTTCGATTTCCCAGTCACTGGCAGTTTGAAGGTTTTCTGGACAGCTTCCAGGGCCCAGGAGGTGCGCGGCCCATCAATTCCATCGATCGGCCCGTTGTAAAATCCCAAAGCTGCTAACAGTTGTTGAGTTTCTTCTGGTTCGTAAACCACCAAGCTAAATGTCGCAGCTCTAGTTGCAGCAGGATAAGCACTGTCACCGACATTGCTGTAACTTTGCCAAATTTGACTCAGTTCTGACTCAATCTCGTCGATGGAGATATCTTTTGGCGGCTGCAAGGAAACGATCGGAGCGGATTTTGTAGCCATAATCTTATTTGGGATGAAAAGATTTTAGATAATGGAAGTGAAGACTTAGAACGATTTTAGATAGGTGGATTTTGGATTATCGATCGACTCGTCAAAGCTCCTCAAAAATTCTCTGACCCACGAGTTAACCCCAATCCAAAAACCCAAATCCAAAATCTAAAATTCTCAGAGTCTGCGCCACCGACGACCATCGCGGTTAATCAGGTGTTCGGCTTCGGCTGGTTCCCAAGTTCCCGCTTCATACTGAGGAATCTTAGCTGGATCGGTGGGTGCTTCCCAGACTGTGAGTGCTGGTGTGACTACTCGCCAAGCTTCTTCTACTTCATCGGCGCGGGTAAAGAGAGTTTGGTCGCCAATCATGCAGTCAAGTAATAAGCGATCGTATGCGTCGCCGCTGGTCTGTCCAAAAGCTGCACCATATCGAAAGTCCATTTCGACGGTACGGCTTCGCACTTCCAGTCCGGGCATTTTTACTTCAAAACGCAAAGCAATTCCCTCATTCGGCTGAATCCGCATAATCAGCACGTTGGCATTAACTTGTTGCGCTGCTGATTGAAATAACAAATAGGGCACTTCGCGAAACTGGATGGCAATCTCGGATACTTTTTTCGGTAGCCGCTTGCCGGTTCTCAAGTAAAACGGCACTCCTTGCCAGCGCCAGTTATCAATCAGAAATTTCATGGCTACATAGGTTGGTGTGGTGGAGTTCGGATTCACCCCCGGCTCTTGTCGATATCCCGCTACGGGTTGACCCTTCATCCAACCGCCAGCATACTGGGCGCGTATGGCTGAGTATTCCAGGTTACGCACGTCTGCCAGGTGGGTAGCTTGAATTACTTTAACTTTTTCGCTGCGAACGCTATCGGCATCTAGGGAGTTGGGCGGCTCCATTGCTGTGAGGCAGAATAGTTGCATTAGGTGGTTCTGCACCATGTCGCGCAATGCGCCGGAGGTTTCGTAGTAGCCAGCGCGGTCTTCTACTCCGACTGTTTCTGCTACGGTGATCTGGACGTGATCGACGAACTGGCGATTCCATAAGGGTTCAAAGATGGCGTTGGCAAAGCGAAACACGAGTAGGTTTTGAACGGTTTCTTTGCCCAGATAGTGATCGATGCGGTAAACCTGTTCTTCTTTGCAGGTTTGACGCACTACTCGGTTGAGACTGCGGGCTGAACTCAGGTCGCGACCAAAGGGCTTTTCGATCACGAGTCGGGTTTTAATGGGATCTTGGAGCATCTGTGCTGTCCCTAACTGGCGAATTGCTTCTGGAAAGAAGTTAGGGGAGACGGCTAGGTAGAAGACGCGATTTCCCCGCGTGCCCCGTTGACCATCCAGTTCGCTGAGGAGTTGTTTCAGTTTCTGATAGCTTTCCGGGTTGTCGATATCGCCTGGGGAGTAGAACAAGCCTTGGGCAAAGTCTTGCCAAAGTTCTTCGGAACCGATGCCATCGGAGAACTGCTCGATTCCTTCTCGCATTTGTTCGCGAAAGTAATCGTGGCTCCAATTCCTACGGGCAACGCCTACGATGGTGATTTCTGGGGGCAGTCGGCGATCGCGTTTGAGGTGATAAATTGCTGGCACGAGTTTGCGTTGGGTGAGGTCGCCGGATGCCCCAAAGATGACGACGATCAGGGGTTCTGGTGTCCGTTCTTGTTGTAAGCCTACGCGGAGGGGATTTTCTAGGAGTGTTACCATCTTCTATTTTTTTCCTTCTATAGCTTCGAGTCTTAGCGCGTACCGCTTCATATTTTGCCGTCATTTCGGAAAGTTGCTGAGTCAGAGAGTTGACTTGGGTGGTTAGAGGGTTAATTTGGCTTTCATAAATTCAGCTTTGATCTCCGCCCTAATTTGAGCCCTGAGTTCCTCTGTTATTTCAGATCTGAGTTCTTCTCTGATTTGAGCCCTAAGTTCCTCTCTTATTTGAGCCGCGATCTCTTCCCTGAGTTGAGATCTTACTTCTTCCTTAATTTTTTCCCTTTCGTAAGCCAGACGGACTTCCCAATCGATGTCTCGTTGCCTGAGTTCAGCTTTAAGCTGCCTGTTTTCCTCACGCAATTGCTCTATTTCGGCAGCAACCGCAGCAGCACGGCGTTCCCTGTCGAGATCTCTTTGTCTGATTTGCTCCTTGAGGCGCTGATTTTCCAGGCGCAACTGCCCCAATTCTTCTGAAGTATCCCCAGCAGTTCGCTTTGTTGTTCGGGAAGACACTCGCTCGTCAACCAAACGCTGAACTGCTGCACCAGTGGGGATTCCATTGGGTGCTAAGGCTACTGCTTCTTGCCAGAGTTCCAGTTGTAGTTCTGGTGAGAGTCCTGTTAATGGACGGACTTGACGTTCACTTTTAGGAATTTGTGTACCATTGGTACACAAATTTTGGAGAACGTGAGCGGCATCAATAAATTGATAGGCTCTTCGTCTCGCTATGCCCCACTTCTCCTTGCAATAATCCTCAAAGGTTTTGTGGGTTTCCCGATATAGTTTCTTTTCCCGAATCTCATCAAGAGCTTTACCAACCTCATAAAACGTCTGAAGTCCTTGTTCGACGATCGCTTCTAGTTCTTCAAGCCGACGCTGTTCGGTGGTATCGAGTTGGGCGTTGGCATAGTCGCTTTCTAAGATATCGTTTGCAGTTGGCATAACTGTAAATTCCCCGATCGCAATTATTCTCATTTAGGCGGTCGCTGGCTGTTCTCACGATAGCTTTGATTAAAGCAATTCCCCATGCTGGGAGACAAAGTTGGGGGAATGGAAGATTAAAGGGTCAATAAATCAAATTAAATTCTTGCCCTTTCCTCCTTAACCCTTCCCCCTTGGGCTTCAACCTAAACTGGAGCTAGCTGTTTAACCTTAGTTTCCAGTGAGTCCATCAGGGATTGGAACGGCTTTACAAACTTATCAATCCCTTCTACTAGCAGTTCATCCATGACTTGATTGATATCGATGTCGATGTCTGGATATTTGAGACTTTCGATCAGGTGGTAGGCTTCTTCCACCCCAGTTTCAATGCGATTGGCAACATCGCAGTGATCGGCGCAGGCTTCAATGGTGTTGGGTGGCAGGGTATTTACGGTGTCTGGGCCAACTAGCTCATCGACGTACATGACATCGCTGTAGTGAGGGTCTTTGGTGCTGGTGGAAGCCCAAAGGAGGCGCTGAACTTTGGCACCTTTTTCTGCTAATGCTTTCCAGCGATCGGTCTGAATAATTTCTTTGTACTTCTGGTAAGCGATTTTGGCGTTGGCGATCGCTACTTTGCCTTTAACCGCTTTGAGTGCTGCTTCCTTTTCGATCCGGTCAACACCTGATGAGAGCTTGTCGTCAATGCGCTTATCTATATTAATGTCGATCCGACTGAGGAAGAAACTCGCTACTGAGGCAATGTTGCTGATGTCCTTACCTTCCGATACCCGTTTTTCCAAGCCCCGAATATAAGCCCATGCTGTATTCACGTAGCTTTCCACGGAGAACAGCAGGGTGACGTTGACATTGATTCCGTCCGCGATTACTTCTTCCACCGCAGGCAAACCCGCCGCAGTACCGGGAATCTTGATCATCACATTTTCGCGACCAATTTCTTGATAATAGCGGCGGGCTTCTGCGATCGTAGCTTCCGTATCGTCAGCTAGAGTAGGCGGCACTTCAATGCTGATGTAACCATCGAGCTTATTCGATTCTTCATAGACAGGGCGGAAGATATCGCAAGCATGGCGGATATCGTCAAAAACGAGGGATTCGTAAATCTTGTAAGTTGGTAAGGAGGCGCTGATGCCCTTTTCTATATCCGCATCGTAGATTTTGTTTCCAGCGATCGCCTTCTCAAAAATGGCTGGATTGGAAGTGATCCCACGAATTCCGCGATCGTCAATCATTCGTTTGAGTTCGCCGGACCGGATCAAATCGCGAGTCAAATTATCCATCCAGATACTTTGACCGTATGCTTTGATTTCCAATATATGATTGGTTGTCATTGTTTTCCTTTTTTTTACTCGTAACTACTTGTGGTCAGAAGAGGTTAGGGGCTAGGGGAAGAAAGGGGAAGAGGGGAAGAGGGAGAATTTTCTTTCTTTTGACTTTTGAATGAGTGACTTTTGACTTTTCTAGCCTCTAGCCCCTTCTTTGATGCGTTCCGTGATGAAAGATTCCACCAGGGCTACATCGTCTTTACTGCCAATAAACAGGGGTGTGCGGGCATGGATTTTATCTGGCACGGCATCCAAGATATCCTGAGTTCCCGTACTGGCACGACCACCCGCTTGCTGGGCTAAAAAGGCTAAAGGAGCCGCTTCATAGAGCAGGCGTAACTTCCCTTGAGGTTGTTTTAGCGTACCGGGATATAAAAACACCCCGCCCTGAAACAGAATGCGGTGGAAATCACCTACCAGCGCCCCGCCATAGCGGGCAGTATAACCTTCATGGCGATGAACGTAGCGGATGTAATCGCGAATCGATTCCTCCCACTGCCAAAAGTTACCTTCATTGACGCTATAAATTGGGCCGTGTTGTGGAATTTGGATGTTTTCGGAAGAGAGGATAAATTCACCCAAGCTGGGATCTAGGGTGAAGGAGTGGACACCCAAGCCGATCGAATAAACCAGCATAGTGCTTGGGCCATAAAGTATATAGCCTGCTGCTATTTGCTTGCGACCGTTTTGCAGCAAGTCTTGTGCAGACCCATCTTCATCAACCCCTTCTTGCTGGCGAATAGAGAAGATGGAGCCTACATTCAGATTGCTATCAATGTTAGACGATCCGTCGATCGGATCGTAGAGCAGAGTATAACGTCCGATCGGGCAATTTTCTGGAATGTAGTAGGGTTTTTCCATTTCCTCGGAGGCCAAGCGACAAACAAGGCCGCTCTGCTTGAATACCGAGATAAAAACATCATTGGCGTACACATCCATCTTTTTGACGGACTCTCCCTGCACGTTGACTTCTCCCGTAAATCCCAGCACGTTTGCCATTATCCCGGCTCTGCTGAGATGTCGAGAAATCAGTTTCCCTGCGAGTGCAATGCGATTCATCAGGGAGCTGAGGTCTTGTGCGTCTGCCGAAAAGCTCTGGAGTTGCTGGAAGACGTGACGGGATAAAGTTGTACAATCCCGATCCAGAGCGCGTTCCTGAGCTAAAGGCCGATTCTCATCTGCCATTGTGTTTGTCCTTCTCGAATGGCGCTTTTGTTTTGGAGGCAAGTTTTCTGGCACGTAACCCTACAGTTTCAACGCCTAGCAGTCCTCTATTTCTATCTTAAGAAGGCTTTTTCTCCACAGCCCTCTAACTTTAGATGAACTACAGAAATGGTTCTGGGTTGGGGAAGAGTGGGGGAGTGGGGGAGTGGGGGAGTGGAGGAGTGGGAGAGTGGGGGAGCAAGAGTTTGTTTCATGTATAAGCTATTACGCATCTAAATCCAATACAAAGACGGGCAGGATGCCCATCCCACAAGAAGTTCAGAAAAACTGACGGTCATTTTAGATGCGTAGCAGCTTAACGGATTGCGTTGGTGTAGACTGCCGTAGACATTCGCCGCCCGTGAACCGCTCTAAAGCCCCACAAATCTCATCCAAGTCTAAAAAACAAGCTGCTGGGTTTTCGCAGTCTCGTTTTATACAAATTTGCGATAAGCAAGCAAAAACAAAGGGTCTGCCCCTGACTTAGAGCAGACCATTGTTTCCGCCTGAGCCAAAGTCAGGCAATTTGGGTCAATCGATCGAAATCGACTGCGGGCCACTACTTTTGCCATTGTGATTTTCACTAGCAGTGGAAGTGGAGGTAGTAACGCCCGCCTGTTCGTCGAGCCAGCTTTTGATGGGGTCTTCAGCTAGGTTGAGTCGAAATATACCAGAGAAAAACCCGCCCAGAAAGGAGACTGGGTGCTGGGTAAGTTCGTTGAAGATGGGGGTCAGTTCATCGAGGAACATTGGGAGTCTCCTGGTTGGTGTCGGCGTGAGCGATCTGTTCCACAGATCTGGATGAAATGCAGATCGATTCCACTGGGATTCTAGCGTGCGATCGCAGCTGAATACGTACCTATACAGGTTTTTGTTCCGGCATCATACATTTATCCGAATCGCAACCGGCTGGCCCTGCTTCTGTTAAATAGCCTGAATCGTAGCGCATCAAGGCGGCAAGGAAATCATCGGTCTTGCGGCGGATTCCCACTTCTTTTAACAATCGATCGTACTCCTGTTTTGCGATCGGCTCAAATGGCAAGCGAGGGAAGTTTTGAAGCGAGTCGAATCGAGCTAGAAGTGCAGCAGAAATGTAGCCTTCATCATCTCGGATCGCTTCATAAATCCGAGTACCTAAAGCTTCCACCTCATTTTCCCGCAATTCAATCGTGGCGCTTGTGTTGTGTCGCACATAGAATTTTTGAACCTGCATATAAAAGTCGGTTTGTGCCAAGGCTGAAAATTTGCCGATCTCAATTTCATCAGTTCCCGGCAAGTCAGCCCAATCTACAGCAACGGGAATTTCGATCAGCCATTCTGAGCATCGAGTATCGAAGGGATCATTTAATAGATTCCCATTTTCATCTTTGTCTGATTGAGATGGAATGACATTGTAACCGTAGTCAATGCAGGCTAAAGCTACGGGGTCATTTTTGCGGAAAGTAATACGTCGGATAAATCGTTGGGCTTTTGGTGGATGCCATCCGGGAGATGCGCCTGTGAGTAGAGATTTCGTTCCAGAAGGTTGAACTGTTGTGCAACGATTTGGGCGTTTGATGCTGTGGCGATCGCAATAATCCCACACTACGCTATGCACAGTTTCTCGCCAGCGGTTTAGATACTCTTCCTCACGCCGTTTAAACTGCAATCCTTGGGCAGTTTCCGGGCGTCCTTCTGTCCACCAGCGCAACCAATCAACTCCAAAAGCATTGACAAAGAAGTCGAATAAACCTGTGAAGGATACGCCTACAATTGGGTCTAATTCCCGACTGTATTGATAGCGCGGTTCACCAAATTTGTGATTTAGTAATGTTGCTACAGACAGCGCCCCTGCGGTGAAAGCCTCCTCTTGTTCTTTGTAATTGTGTGGGTCAATTTGGTTCAGATGTATCTCAGCCAAATTACAGTGGAAGTTTGAGCCTATGATTTCCAGTTGTGTTATCCTAAAGGCTTTTTATCCTTTAGTTCTACAGATTCTGTTTTCCCTGTAGCTCGGCGTACATTTTCACTTACTTTGTTTGTAAGCGCCCCGCACTCTTGCCAGAATTATATTCTTCGTAAAGAAGGTTCATCTGGTACGCTCTACGGTGGTAAAGGCTTTTTATTTCCTCTACTTACCTCGGAGTTAACATCGCAGTTTTCTCCGAATTTGCGAGGTTTTTAACGTGAGGCAAATTATTTACCACACGGATTAAGTCCGACACGAGCTAAACGATGCTCTAGCTCATCGGGAGCAATATTAGGATAGTTTTCGTGCAACCATTGTTGAGCTTTACCTTCGCTGTAAGCTTTCAAAAAATTAGTTTTTAGCTCAGGGGTGTGTAGCAGATCGCAGTTAGATCTAGCAACTGATTCACCAGCCCATTGTATGGCACCCTCGCCAGAATAATATTGTTTGCGAACGGCTTCTATGCACTCTTCAAGAGTTGGTTTGTGGTGAAATACACGAGTATGGTTTGCCATTCTCAGGGAATCTCGTTCTGGATCGATGCGCCAGTTGCCATTAGCATCCTGCTGCCAGAGATTAGATTTAGCATTAGCAAATAGTTCATCATCGCTAAAGCCTTGCCTCATGCCAGCTGACCTTCTAATATTTCCGGCCACTATCGTGACAGCGGCTTCATCAATTAATAGACAGCATTCGACTGAATTTAATTGTCTTCCTACAGCTTTATTCAGAATAGATGCAGCACGATCGTAAAGTTCTGCCAATTTAACAGGATTGGCAACTCCGCCAAAGCCTTTAAGAGGTTCTCCGGCTGCACGAACATCGCTTAAATCTATTGATACTTGAACTTCTCCTGAGAATTGTTCGTCGGTGGATAATTCTAGGAGGGTTTGATAAGATTTGACCCAGCCTTGACGACTGTCGCCAACGTAGATGGTGGCTTGGTTTGCTTCTATTTTGACCTGTGTCTCTTCTCGGCGTTGATTAGCTGGAGTAAAACCAATTTCACCTTGGACGCTGACATGGAGGCGATTGCGAATGGGGGGAAGTTGATTTATATACTTGGGTTCGAGGACTGCGCCTGTTCCACAGCCCATCATGGCTAAATCCATGAGCAAGCCAAAGGCTCTCCAGTCGTAGATGTTGGTGCTGCTGCAATTGTATGCACCGGAAAAGTTTTCTGGTTTCTCTACCCACTCGCTACCGCCTACCCACAGCCAGCGACCGGAGGAGAGGGCTTTTAGCTGGCGCTGCATCCGGTGTATGAGGGCGGCTTCTGCGGGGGTGAGTTGGCCCAGTTTCGTTAATCCTCGCACGGTGCGATCGCATACTTCCTCCCATGTCTCGCGCCCTGTGTCGGTACGGCGGCTGTATGTTCTAAAAAACACAGGATTAGCAGCTGGTGCAGTTTCCGGAAACTGATTGGTCTGATTTTCCCGCTCAAGTTCTCGAACCATAGGTCAAGTCAGATTGAAAGTTGGACAGATCGACTACTATAAGCGATCGCAGATATAGTGGTAAAGCGTGGCCAAATCCTGAAACTGGCGCTATTTATGGAAATTGGGGAACAAAGAGCTTAAAAAAATCTAAAATCTAAAATTCTTTATGTCTCTTGCACCTTGGCGATCGCACCTCGCTCGCGCTCTCCACCGCAACCGTAGCCTTGTCTACGCCCGTTACTTGCAACTGGCTACCATCCGGGTTGATGGACGCCCTGCTAACCGTACAGTGGTTTTCCGGGGCTTTCTAGACGATACCGATCGACTAAAATTTGTCACCGACAGCCGCAGTCAGAAAGCCCTTGAAATCGATCGCCAGCCCTGGGGAGAAGCTTGCTGGTACTTTCCCGAAACTCGCGAACAATACCGGATTTTGGGAAAGTTGACTCTGGTAGGAGAAAATTATCCCGACCCCGCCTTGCAAAAAGCGCGTCAGATTAGTTGGCAAGAACTTTCTGACGCGGCTAGGTTACAATTTGCAGGGCCCCATCCCGGTGAACCTAGAGCGGACGCTGAGGCTTTCGCCCCGCCACCCCCAGATCCAATTCAACCGTTATCGCATTTTTGCTTATTATTGCTGCAACCAGAACAGGTAGATATTTTAGAGTTGCGGGGAGAACCGCAAAACCGATGTTTGTATTGGGTAGATGGCGATGGCAATTGGTCTGCGGAAGCTGTCAATCCTTAATTGGATATTTTTTTACCACAGATATCCACAGATAAACACAGATGAACACAGATGATAAGAAAGTTATTTGCGTTTATCTGGGGTTTTTATTTTAGATTCCCGCACCATCTAGGAATTCTTGAATTGCCTTATCTCTGATCCGACAACTGGGAAGATGACGATCGGGTGAATCTGAATTTAGCAAAGCCCGCTCGCAACTTTCGATCGCTGCTGCTATGCTAACTGGTATGCGAGATGGTATTGAAGAAACTTGACCTTGGAGGTCTTGGAGTTGTTGTTCCAGGGATTCAATGCGATCGACTAAAGTGCGAATCACTTGTGCTTCAGAGTCAGGCAAACTGCCATGTTCCAGGGGATTAACCCGCACTCCAGAGCGATAGATAATTCTACCGGGAATGCCTACGACGGTGCAATCGGAAGGAACATCCCGCAGCACTACCGATCCAGCACCAATGCGAACATTGTTGCCAATTTGGATATTGCCCAGCACCTTAGCACCGGCTCCCACTACCACATTTTCTCCTAAAGTTGGGTGGCGCTTGCCGCTTTCTTTGCCCGTACCGCCAAGGGTGACCCCTTGATAGATCAGAGCATAGTCGCCCACGATCGCAGTTTCTCCAATTACGACACCCATCCCGTGGTCAATAAAAACCCCTTGTCCGATCGCTGCACCTGGGTGTATTTCAATACCCGTCAAAAAACGAGCTATGTGGGATATGAAGCGGGGTATAAAGGGAATACCCAATAAGTTTAGCCAGCGGGCAAAACGATGAAATACCAGCGCTTGCAGGCCGGGGTAGCAAAATAAGACTTCTAGCCAGTTGCGAGCGGCAGGGTCGCGCTCGAAGATGATGCGAAAATCAGCTAGCAGGGCGTTTAGCACGAGTGGTTACCAAGTTTGGCAAAACAGGCCATTTTTGATTTTAACGTTCTGAATGCCCTTTTTATTTCGGTTTTGACTATTGGCGCACAAAGAGGGTGTAGTCGGTGATGACGCCTTCGTTTTTGGCACCAACCCAGATGCTGTAGTTACCTGCTTTCCAGTCTGTGTCTTCCAGGGTCGCACTGCCGCAACGAATGCTGCCGTTTGGCCCTTTGATTACCAAGGTGGTTGCGGTACCGCGACTGTCTACCTGTAGGCTTAGTTTGGGAAAGTCTTGCTGCAATGTCATGATGTGATCGGGAGTTTGATTGCCGCTATATCCCAAACAGAAGTTGTTGTGGCGATCGCGATTGGCTAGAGAAGGTAGAGAAAAAGATCCTCCTGTGGAACCTGTGGCGATCGCAGTTCCTGGCTCAAAGCCCGGTGCTAGACTAATTTTACCGAAATTCGCGGTTTGTGCGAAAACAGATGTAGCGCTCAGAACAGCTATCCAAGCCAAGAATTTACCGTGTTTGAACTGCCGCATAGCATTGAGGAACATTGCAACAGCCCTCCTGAAATTTTAGGTGTTGGCATTTTCTATTCCAAGATATCTAAAATATCGATCGATGTTTCCTAATGTGATGACAGTTTTTGATCTGTACACTGGTTGGTATCTGGGAAATATTAATTTTTATAACCACCTTCGCGTAGCGTGCGCGAAGTACACGAAGAAGAAAAGGTATAGAGAAACCCGGTTTCTCCAAGAAACCGGGTTTCTTATTTAAGATTCTGGCAATTTATACTGCCCTACTATTCGTTTGGCATATTCTGGCACATGGGCTGCTAACTTTTCTGGGTGATGCCGTTTCACATATAAATAGTTGCGGGTGAAATGGGAATCAATGGAAAAACGGGCATATTCCAATCCTTTGGGGCCGATTTTTTCAATTACCACGCCCATTAATTTAGCTGCCCACATGGGAAGAGTTACTCCTTTATCGTAGGCGGGAATACTTTGCTGGACAGCGTTTCGTCTATCTCCTTGAGACATTACGGGTTGAGTTTCTAACTGGTCTTTCACTAAGTCCAGCATTTCTTGTCCGGTATTATTTCTGACCAGAATCCACTGCCAACCAAAGGGTGCGCCCATGTAGCCGACGACTAAATCTGCCAATGAATTGACGTAATCAAAACAACTCATGCAGGAAGGCGCAAATACATCTTTTAGTTCTTTGGTATTTAGTCCAAAAAACGGTACTTTTTCAAGCGAACCATCTTCGTGTTTGAAATGAACTTGAAAATCTTGCATGAATTCGTAATATACCACTGTCTCTGGAGATCTACTGGTGGTATCTAAGAATTTTTGCAATCCGGCGCGGGTGACATTATCGACACAGGGAGTACCCAAAACATAGAGCTTTTCTAAACCTAGTTTTTTCTCGACTGCGCGTAATGCTTGAATCTGACAACCGACCCCAATTACTAACAGTCTTTTCAGGCCAGATTGTTCGATTTGTTCTAGCACAGAAAGATTAGGCGAAAGGGTTGGTTTATTTACCCTTGCTGCTAGAATTTCTGCTGGGGTACGGGCAATGATTGGCATTGGTTGAAAGCGGTCTTCTTTGGTATTCTGGACACAAACAACGCCTTCAACTAAACCGAGATTCAGCATTTCAATGGCAATACTGCTGACAATTCCCGTCCATTGTGCGCCCGGTATCGGCTCGGTTTTGCGTGCTGCCATCATACTTTGATTGACGCCAAAATACCAATCATCGGGGTTATCGAGATTGCGACTGCGCCCGTGGATTTCCTCTTCCAGTTCGGCTATCTGCTGATTGATGAAAGCGCAAGCTTCCTTGACATAATGAACGTAGTATGTATCGCAAAGGCCGCATTCGCTGCATAGTTCTTTGGCGGGGCGGCGGCTACCCGGTTTGAGGGCTTTGGCTTTTTTGTGTTTGGGGGAGTCAACTGAGATGGTCATAAATTGCTTTTCTTATCGACAGATAGCTTTTATTATGATACTGTTAGAGGCTATGCAGTGAACGATGGAGATGGAAAGGAAAGCGGACGAGGTCATTGGAGGCGTTTGGGCTTTAGCACTTTATGCCGATGTTAGTAATCGTCTCTCCTCGATCAATTTACACCTTGACATTTTAGGTTCTTTTGGGTCAAATATGCTGTAGGGGCACGGCATCATCAATATGTCGGTAATACCAAGGTTTTAATTATGCTGTGCTACTACAAGAATGAACAGGAGTGAACATTCGCATAATAATTCCTCTAGACCCCTTTTCTCATCAAGGACACAAGCAGTAATGACGACTATTTTAGATACAAGTTTTTTATTAGCAACGGTTAATAGTAAAGACAATAATCATCGTCCGGTAATCGATGTTGTCAGTAATTTAAAGGAAAAATTAGTTTTACAGATGACGGTTTTGACAGAAATTAGTTATCTAATTGTTTCTCGTTTAGGACATCATAAAATGAGACATTTTTTAGCTGAATTAGTCAAGAGTAATGTGATTATTGAAGGAATAGGCAATAGTCGAAGCTTATCAGAAGTTTCGGCGGAAATAAGCGGGATATGTTAATGGCAAAGGCGATCGGCCCTTCCTCCTCTTCCTCTACATCCTATGCAGTTCAAATTACTGAATATCCATCCTTTGACAGATGGCAAAAGCATAACTGGAATGACTAAGCTACGCTAATATCTGACCCGCAGACTACGGCAATGCGATCGCAGATTTCATCAAACACAAGGCCGAGTCGAATGTCTCTATGAGAGGGATATAATTAGCATTTTAAGGAAGACTTCCGTAGAAGTGTTTCCTTTACCGCAGCATGAGTTAGAGGTGTTGAATGAGAATTGTGGAGCAAACAAAAACCAGGCTGATACTCCAACAAGATCCCGATACAGGTGCTGCACTGATAATAGGATGCCTATCTGTAGGGATAGGATCTTTTTTACTATGCTTTGGAATAGTTGCAGCAGTTTATGGACGTGGTGTTGTTTTATCAGTTGTTCTCTTAAGTCCTATTCTTGGGTTTCTCTCGATCGCATATGGTTTTTTGGCTGCGGCACAGAAGATTGGCTCAGTAAATTGTTACTTTAATAAACCTCTGGATCGCCTGCTGTTACAAGTACAAGGCTTGCAAAGTAACGTCATCCAATGTTCTGTGCGTAAAATTGCAATGGTTGTAGTGATCGAACACAAAAAAAAGTTATACTTCCCCGGCAAACCTAAGTCCTCCAAATATTACAGCATTAGCCTTCTGATGGCGTCTGGTGAAAATATAACCCTGACTGTGGATAAATTGCTGGATGCGAATACCAGCTCTCGTTTGGCTAAATCCGTTGCCGAATTTCTACAAATTCCTCTCAGTAAGTTATGATTGTGCTTCGCGTCTTTTGGAATGGTTATCATTAGTTGCCAGCATGAATCTGCCAAACGCCCGTCAAATAGCATTTCTCGCTCTTCGTGACGTTCGCAGGGGGGCATTTGCGGATGTGGGACTCGATCGCGTGTTGCGATCGTCTAACCTCAACGATGCCGATCGACGATTGGTGACAGAATTACTATATGGTAGTGTGAGAAGGCAAAGAACACTCGACGCTATCATCGACCAATTAGGAAAAAAGAAAGCTTCCGCACAACCTCCAGATCTACGCACAATTCTACATTTAGGTTTATATCAACTTCGTTATCTCAACCATATTCCCGATTCCGCTGCTGTTAATACCACCGTTCAACTAGCTAAAGAAAACGGATTTTCTGCACTCAGCGGTGTGGTTAATGGTTTATTGCGACAATATATCCGTTTGACTCTTGTGGGGCAGGCGTCTCGCCTGTCATTATTAGAGTCGGGCGGGCAGGATGTCCACTCCACAAGACAAGATTTTCTCAAAGTTGAAACATCTCCCCTACAGTTACCGGAAAATCCAGTTGAAAGATTGGGTATTTTGCACAGTTATCCAGACTGGATTGTGCAATTGTGGTTGGAACAACTGGGGGAAGCAGAAACAGAACAGCTGTGCGAATGGATGAACCAACCACCGACAATTGACTTGCGGATAAATCCTCTGCTAACATCGATCGAACAAGTTGAAACTGCGTTAAAATCGGCTGGTATTCTAGTTAAGCGCGTTCCTCATTTGCCGCAAGCATTAAGATTAATAGGCAGTACTGGTGCAATTCAAAAATTACCCGGTTTCAGCGAGGGTTGGTGGATGGTGCAAGACAGTAGCGCCCAAATGGTAGCACATCTACTCGACCCCCAACCGGGCGAAGTAATAATTGATGCTTGTGCGGCACCAGGGGGAAAAACAACGCATATTGCAGAATTGATGAAAGATGATGGAAAAGTGTGGGCGTGCGATCGCACTTCCTCCCGCCTCAAAAAACTCCAGCAAAACGCCAAACGACTCAACCTCAAATCCATCCAAATCTGCACAGGCGATAGCCGCAACTTGCCTCAATTTACCAACACAGCTGACAGAGTTTTACTCGATGTGCCATGCTCAGGATTAGGTACTCTGCACCGCCACGCTGATGCCCGTTGGCGACAAACGCCAGAGACGGTGCGAGAACTTTCCACTCTTCAAAGTGAATTGCTAGCACATAGCGCAACTTTTGTCAAGTGTGGTGGTATCCTCGTTTATTCAACCTGCACCCTGCATCCACAGGAGAATGAAAATGTCATTCAAACTTTTTTGGACTCTCACCCAAATTGGCAAATTGACCCGCCAGATCCCAGTTCACCGGCAGCAGCCTTTACAATGCCTGATGGGTGGATAAAAGTATGGCCGCACCGACATATAATGGACGGTTTTTTTATGGTGAGGCTAAGGAAGCAGCAGGATACTCGGTCAGATTGATAATCTATTAAAAAAAATCAGGGAAAAGCCAATGGTAGCTAACTCCAACGTCAAAAATCTCATCAAAATTCTCATCGGCGCTGCCTGGATTGATGGCAAAATTCAGCCAGAGGAACGGGAATATCTGCACCGGGTGGCTAAGGAAAAGGGAGTTGCAGACGATCCGGAGATTAAACCTTTGCTGTATGAATTTCGGTCTGTGGAACCGAACGAGTGCTATCGGTGGGTGGAAGAGTATTTAGGCGATCGCCCCACCTCGGAAGAATGCCAAAACCTCATGGAAGCCATCAGCGCCTTAATTTACAGTGATGGGAATGTCGCCAACGAAGAAGCCAAACTTCTGACGAGGTTACAGCAACTCGACCCAGCCAACGAGTCATCCCAGCCAGTTCAGAGTCGCGTACTAGGAGGGATTCAAAAGCTCTACCGCCGCTGGGTGGAGAATTCCAATTAGTTAATTGGGGATTGGGGATTGGGGATTGGTGATTGGGAAGAAGGATGAAGAATGAAAAAATATTTTCCCAGTCCCCAGTCCCCAGTCCCCAGTCCCAATTACCAATTACCAATTAGCCTTGGGGCGTGCCGATCCCAGGAGTTTCATCTTTCTTAACTTCAGGCACAATACTGGGACGCTCTTTGTCTTCCCAACCCACAGGACGCTTGGAATTGTACCAAGCAATTGAGCCAATGCTCACGGCGGCAATAAAACCAACAACGTAGACGACGGTAACGGAAACGGGAAAAGCAGGGGGATTAGCAGCGTTGGCGGCAGCTTCCATCAATATGCTCATCATTTGGCAACTCCTGAATAAATCACTGTTTACAGGGTAGAAAATATGAGTAGAATTATCCATCCCCCCCAAGTTTGAAACCAATCTTAATCTTTGAGAGGGGGAGTGGGGGAGAAAAGTCAAAAGTCAAAAGTCAAAAGTCAAAAAGAGGCTAGGGGAAGAGTGGGAGAGTGGGGGAGTGGGGGAGTGGGGGAGAAAAGTCAAAAGTCAAAAGTCAAAAAGAGGCTAGGGGAAGAGTGGGAGAG